>JACCDG010566440.1_pt1 | contig 52365 bp, 49 predicted proteins | sample 7442471 | NCBI WGS metagenome assembly JACCDG01 (sample SAMN15323444, study PRJNA562643) | freshwater metagenome | isolation source: river surface water | place: USA:Blue River Watershed | collected 2017-08-17 | reverse complement strand
ATGCCCTTTTCCAACGCCCATTTACTCAACTTCATACTCTGATTTACAATAGCGATTGAGAAATGAGAAATAAAAAATAATAAAAGTACATAAAATGAAATGAAATTATTTATCTATGCAATACTTCTCAACTAACGCCATGGCAAGTTTATCGAATTTTTGCCAATTCTCATGAAAATCGTCTGAAATTTTACGAACCGGACCTACATCTGTTTTGTAATAACTAAAATTCACTCCGCCACATTAACCGAACCAAATCTAAAAGTCAAGAATTTTTCGGCGCGGAACCCACATTTTTCGCGGCGGCAAAAGAGGAAAGGGGGTAGGGGGGTTAGGAGTTATCGTTTCTACCCGTCTGTTAATTTTTCACCTCTACGTAGATTTTGGGCTCTATGTTTATTTCCGTAGGAAATCCAAAAGAAGTATTTCAAGTAGTTATACCACTATATATCGTTACTACTAATTTGCGAGCGATAGCGAGCAAATTAGCCATATATATAATTTAATGAGCGGTAGCGAAATTAAATTAGGTTTCTCGCAAGAGAAATTCTTTTCTTCGACTGAGAAAATTCGAAGGAGCAAAAAATATATTCCTAGAAATCTGCAAAAGATTTCGTTCTTTTATTTGAGCGGTAGCGAACAAGCATCTTCGGGGCAATCTTTAGATTGCTGTGTTAGATTTTGAGCAATGGCGAAACCAATTACATTTAGAAAAAATCGAATCGATAACGCCTCCAGCCGAGCGCGTTAGCGAGGATGGAGCTTCCAGTTACGATGAGATTTTTTTAAATGCGTTAGCGAGTTTACGAGCGTTTGGAGCGAAGCGACAACCAACCGGCGAGAATTTATTCGAGCAAATATTATATTTAGAAATCTGTCAAGATTTCGGTCTCTATTTCGAGCGTAGCGAGCTAATTACAATAAAATATTCTACTGTTGATTGAGTTCTGACTTTAAGCCGCCACTCATTTCGCTTATGGCTACATTCGCGGCTTAATAATACTCAATCAACTACTAATATTATTTTATTGCTTTATTTATTGAGCGATAGCGAACAAAGTAATCTGTCAAGATTACGCTTAAATTCCGACCGAAGGGAGCCAAGACATTTTGTCGATTGAGTGCTCATCCTCTCGCTGCGCTCGTGAATGACCACTCACTCAACCTTGTTAAAAGACATTTTTATTTTTAATTATTTTATTATTTAAGAAGGTCGAGCGAAGTGAGAGCTTCTAACGCGAGTCCGCGAGCGTTTTTTGGAGCGAAGCGACAAAATCAACCGGCCGAGAACTTGTTCGAGCCAATTAAATTAATATGAGTGGTAGCGAATATTAATTCTTTTAATCTGTCAAGATTAAAATCAAATTCCAGTCGAACGTAGTGAGACTGCTAATATATATACTCTTAGAAATCTGATAAGATTTCGATTTATCCTTCGAGCGTAAGCGAGCTGTCTTTATGCGAGTGGCGAAGCCGCGAGCTTTTGGGGAAAGAAATGAATGAAAATACCATTCCATTATTGCATATCCATCCCCCCATAGGGCACACAAAAAATTAAAAATGTGTGCAAATAAATATTTTTCGCAGTAGATGAATTACCTTAATAATAATTAGACCTACGGCCCAGCCGCTTTTCTTGCTTTCGCAGTCATCGTTTAGTTTTTCGGGTGAATGGCGATTTTGGCACCCTCGGAACCTCTCTCTAATTACGGGAAGCTGGTCTTTATACTTACGCTTACCGCCAATTAGGCTTCGGTTCGTAGCGAATTAACGCTATCCTAAACAATTAGTCAGTTTGGAATTGGTAAAAGTTCATTTACCGTCAAAAAGCTTGCTCCCAATGTCTGACGATCGCTGTCTCAAGTCGTGGATGAAAAGCTATATTCGAAGCCCCATTTCCCAGCCGCCATCCTATCCAATAAAGTGAATAGGGCACAGCCAGGGGAAACTTCCATCTCCTAACCTGATCTTTATACAGTTACTTTCCGGATTTCGCCGAACGTACCCTGTAGACAGTTCATTTTAATTGTTTGCCTCGCGGAGCCGGTTCGCCGAAGCGATAGGGGTTATCCGCGCCGCAATTGTCGGCTTGTCGATGGCCAGTAGGAATGCGGTCCGTTTATTATTAAAATTTTCTTATTCTTTCCTTACTATAGGAATTTTTACACTGAGATTCAACAAAAATCTTCAACTTTTTTCGAAAAAAATGTAAATACATATATGACAAATTCTTTTGCCGTAGAATATTTAAACCAGGATATTTATAAAAATGTCAAAAAAGATGCCGATGACAAATTCGGAAACAAAAATTCTTACGTTAAAAATCTCTGGATTTTAAAAACTTACAAAAAGCGAGGCGGAAAAGTTAAATATGATAATAATGATAAAAAGCCGTCCAATGAAAAAATCAAAAAGAGCGTTTCGGCTTCTTTCGTTTACCAGCCGGATTTGTCATGCGAAATAAAAAACTTTCTTTGGCAGTCGGAAATTAATAATAATCATAATAATGCGAGTAAGATAATCTCAGATATTGAAGATTATTATTTTGAAATCGATGCTATTTTAGATTCTAATGGTTCGGAGCTTCAGGATATTATTGAAAGCCCAGAAGAATCGTTAGCCGCCGACAATCGAAACCAAGATAAAATTAATGAAATATATAAAAAGTTCCATTCTTTGGTTAATATGTCCGCCAGCTCTTTGGAGAGTTGGGCGGAAAATCCTTGTTCAAAATTAGCCTCATTAAGCCGAGCGCCGATCAATAGAGTTTTAAGGCTCTTAAGAAAGGATAAGGCGGATTGGACTCTTGGAGACGCAAAGCAAGCTAATAGAGTTATCAGCTTCATCTCTAGGATGAAAGGCGCTGAGCAGGGTGAAAAAACAAAAACGAGGGACGGCAAAACCTGTCCCTCGAAGCGAGATATTTCTTTGAAAAATTGGGGTTACTCTCCTTAATTATTTCCCAGTGCTGCCGAATCCCCCTCGTCCATTTTGATCGATTTTTTGAACCTCAACGAAATCAATTTCGGTTACTTTTTCAAGCGAGATTTGAGCAATTCGATCTCCTTCACTTATTTTGACAGATCCGACTCCGCCAAATAAAGCCGCGCCCGGCTCTCCGGTTAAAGTCATCGGAGGATTATTTAAATTAGCCAAAACAACAAAAACCTCTTGCTTGTAATCTTCGTCAATTGTTCCAGCTAAAACGTGGCAATTTTGTTTTGAAGATAATCCGGACCTATCCCAAACCTGAATATAATGCCCAAAAGGAATATCAAAAGCTAATCCTAATGATATTTTTGCATTTGTTCCAGGTGGAATAATAACGTTATCACAAGAGTAAACGTCATATTTAGCCGCTCTACCCGTTCCCTTTTTTGGAATTTTTGCGTTTGATCTTATTAATTGAACTTTTACTTCTGGCATATATTTTTTAATTGATTTTCTAAAAACGATTTGATTTTATCCATTTCCGCTTCGCTTAACTTCTCTATTTTTACACCATGAAAGTCAAAAATATCTTTTGATGAAAAGTCTTTATAATCAAATATATAGACGACTTTTTTAATTCCATGTGCTACAATAGAGTTAGCGCAAGCGTCACACGGAGAGAAATTTAGGCATAGAGTATGAATCGAGCCGCGCTTATGCATGGATAGCAAATTTTGCTCTGCATGAATAAATAACCGACTTTTTTCGGCTCTTTTATTTTGATCATACATCCATTCCGGCACTTTCATGCCTGGGCTTAATCCATTGTAAGAGACGCCAACTACTCTTCCGTCAACCGACAATCCAACTGCACCGACTTGAGTAAACGGATCTTCAGATCGGCATCTCGCCGCCAAAGATAGCATGCAGCCGTATGTTTCGATGTTTAATCTCATTTATTTTCTTTTTTATACAAATAAAGTGTAAATGATTCTTGCAAAAGGTCAAGAAAAAATTTGACTTTCTTTAGTAAATGGCTTAGGATTAGCACCATGACGATAAACGATTATTTTTACACGTTCTTATTTTGGTTTAATGACCATGATTATTTTGATTTAAACGAAGATGTCAAAAAAGCATTTCCAAGCGATCCTGGATGCCGGAAAGTAGTGGACGAGATACTTGAGAAAAACGGTAATCTTTTTCTAAAAGATAAAAATAAAATTTATCTTAGAACGAGCCTTGAACTCTCTACCATTGATTTGAAAATATCCGGAGCGGTGGCTGTTCAAATCTGTTCATTGATAAATAAGTTTTTCTATCAAAGTGGAGTGCGAGTAAGGCCATACGACATTAATGAGTCTCATATTTCTCAATTAATTGGAATAGTGGCTTTATCTATGCAGAATCAATCTACAAACCAATCAGGAAGTGATCAGATAGTCGTTCAAGAGTAAACGGCATCTAGGCTAAAGCCATAGAGTTTTCCGAGACAACGAAGAAATATGAAACCGAAAATAATTGGAATAACAGGGTTTGCCGGATCCGGCAAGGATACTTTGTACTCATATTTAAAGAGTATTTTAGCCGAAAAATCAAATAAAAGTGAAAGAGTTAGCCTTGCCGACGCATTAAAACAGGAAGTCGATCCCTTTTTAATTAAAAGTTTCGGCATTTCGGTCTTCTCATGCTCCAGAGCTGAAAAGGAAGAGATTCGTCCAATATTAATTGAATATGCAAGAATTCGCCGCGCAAGATCAAAAGGAACTTATTATACGAAATTAATTGAACCTCAAATTCAAGAGCTTTTTTCTAATTCAATAACTCCAATTATCACTGATATTCGATTTTGTGAATTTGAAGAGGATGAGTATCAATGGCTCAAAAAGAATGGCGGAACTTTAATTTCTGTTACAAGAGAAGGCATTGGTCCGGCTAACGACGAGGAAAAAGTTAAAACCACTCCAGTAATAGAAAAAGCCGATTTCCCAATTAATTGGCCGCCTTTGCCAACCATGTCCAAAGTAAAAGAATTCATGGACGAAAATTATAAATCTAAACTTATTAAATTCTTAATATGACAAATATTTCAGATATTGATTTAATTAAAAAAATAAAGCAAGATCATTGTTCAGATTCTTTAAAAGAGCTGGCCGCGAGGCACGAAGGAATATATTACCAAACCGTTAAGAGATTTGAGCCGATTTTACTTGGCGTTTGTGGAATATCGAAAAACGACATAAATAATGAATTTTTAATACTAGCATGGAAAGCCGCTTATTCTTTTGATTTTGATAAAAATGTTAAATATAATACTTGGCTTGAAAGGATAACAAGATATTATTATTTGGACGAAATACGGAAATTCACAAGGATTAAGAATAATAAGAAATATTTTGTTCAAAAGGTTCAAATTCCTGAAAACTTTTGTGACTTGCATGAATTAGAGGGCAATACATTAACTTACGAAAGTGACTTTGGCGCTTTAATAGATATTAATACTATAAATCAAAAAAAGAACGCATTTGCAAAGAAAAGAGGTGAGAAAGTTGAGAAAGTGTTCGAGCTAGTCTATAATAGTTCAAAGAGACCTAGTTGGAAAGATATAGGTAGCCAAGTGGGAATGTCCGGCTGGGGCGCAATTCTTCTCTTCGAAAGAGAAATGAAAGAATTCAAAAAAGAGTTGACGGAATGCAATTTTTAATTTAAAGTAAAAGAGATATGAATAATCAAAATAATAATGGTTCTACAAAAGGCGTGGCCGGAGATAGGGTTTCAGTTGGCGTTTGGAAGAAGGTTTTTGATCGAGACGGCACAGAGGTTAAATATGCAAGCGGAAAATTTCGATTAGGCGATTTGCTTGATATTGCGAATGGTGATCCGGATGTGCAGATCTTGCTTAGCTATTTCCCAGCCACGACAAAGAAAAACGACCGCTCTCCTGATGCAAATGTTCAATTGAAGGTTTTCGTGCCGCGAGACAATAATGGCGGCGGCGGTGGTGGATGGAATAACGCTCCAAAACAAGGGCAACGAACGCAGCAAGCGCCACAAACTAATGGTGGGGGCGGATATCGAAAGCCGAGCGGTGGTGGGCAAGGGGGAGGGACTGCAACTCAAACGCGAACTCGCCAGCAAGTTCCAACACAACAAGCTCAAGCGCAGTACGATGACGATAACGGTGGCGGCGGAGACGATCAGCAAGCCGGAAATTCAGCTCCTTGGTAATATTTATGACAAAATACCTTACAGAATCAGGTGAAGAGTGCTCTTTGATTAATGGTGCTCGACTATTTACCGGTCTGAGAACATTATCAGGTCAAGATGTATATGATAAAGACATTCTCGTTAATGAAAGAGGCGCTTCGTTTTCTGTAAGGTATTCCAATGTACGCGGCGGTTGGATGTTGGAAAGGTGCGATGGTTTTAAAGAAGAGGCTCTCACTTTAAGCGTGGAGAGTCTCGTTTTATTTAATTTTGTAAAGAGATGAGTGATTTTAATTTTGTAGCCCCATTAAATCAATTAAGTTTTGGCAACGTTTCTCTATGTTTGCTGAAAGAGTTTTTCAAGCGCAATCTTGAACCTAGCATCTTTCCAATTGGTCCGGTCAATCTTAATAATGAGCAAATCGAGCCGAATTTTGCCGAATGGATTAACAAGTGTATTGGAAAAGGATTCTCCTCTTACAAGCGTACAGATCCGGCCATTAAACTCTGGCACTTAAACGGCGCTCAAGATAGCGTTTCTAATCGACAGATTCTTTTAACTTTTTACGAATTGGATCAGCCGACGGTTACGGAGAAAAATATTGTTTCCAATCAAGACAAGGTAGTTCTTACCTCCAATTATTCTGTAAATATATTTAAAATGTTTGCAGATGCTGAAAACGTTGAGTATGCGCCACTTGGTTTTGATGATAGTAAATTTAAAGTAACTCCAAAAGAAGAGTTTCCGGATGGCAGGATTACTTTTACTTTGCTCGGCAAGTTGGAGCGGCGAAAACATCATGCCAAGGTAATTCAAGCTTGGATTCGTAAATACGGCAAAAATCCAAACTATTTTCTCAAATGCGCAATTCATAATCATTTTATCCAGCCGCAAGAGTTGATGGACCTTTATCAAAGCGTGCTTCAGGGTCAAAATGATGTATTTAATGTTAAATTTTATCCGTTCATGGATAATGCTGAAGCATATAATAAATTCTTAAATGATTCAGATATTGTTATTGGAATGTCGGGCGGAGAAGGTTGGGGCTTGCCGGAATTTCACTCAGTGGCACTTGGAAAGTTTGGTATTATTTTAAATGCTCACGGCTACAAGGAGTGGGCAAATAAAGATAATTCAATTCTCGTTAATCCAAACGGAAAGATTCCGGCTTACGATGGACGCTTCTTTGTTGAGGGTCAGCCGTTTAATCAGGGCAATATATTCACTTTTGATGACAACGAGTTCTTAAAAGCTTGCGATTTAGCGATTTATAAAGTCAGAACTGAAAAGGTTAATACAAAAGGATTGGAATTGCAATCCAAATTCTCCTATTCTCAGACTGCCGACAAATTGCTGTCTCTACTTTAATTATGCCTAATTATCAATTTCAAAACCCAAAGACCGGAGAACTTAAGTTGGTATATTTTTCGGTTAATGCGGATAAGATTTATATTGATGATAATGGTTTAAAATGGGATCGAGTATTTACATCTCCTTTTGCGGCCGTCGATACCAAGATTAATCCATTTGACTCCAAGGAGTTTGTTCGAAAAACGGCCAATAAAAAAGGAACGGTAGGAGATTTATGGGATCAATCCAAGGAAATGTCTCAAAAACGAGAAAAGATAGCCGGACAGGATGCCGTCAAGGAACAGTATAAAAAAGATTATTCTAAAAAGCGGCGCGGCTTTCATACTCGTGGCATCGGATTAGATTGATCCTATTACACCTGAATTATTTTGGAATAAGATTTTTTTCTGATTTCTAACTTATTCCTTGCCAACTCCTTGGATTGAATGTAAAATCCTTCACATTGTATGGAAAAGAAGATTTTTGTCGTCAAAAGAAGTGGGGAAAAAGAGGAATATAATCCTGATAAGATTCAAGACGTTGTAAATTGGGCATGCCAAGGATATTCCAACGTAAATTCCACGGATATTATTTTAAGTGCCAAAATTCGTATTTATGATGGTATTTCTACTCAGCAGATTCATAAACTGGTAATTCAAGGAGCATCTTCGCTTATTTCAGAAGAAGTTCCTGAGTATCAATACGTTGCCTCGAAGTTGGCTATTTTTGATTTGAGGAAAAATGTTTGGGGTGGTCCGAAGCCGCCGACTTTACTTTCCGTTCTCAAAAATGGAGTAAAAAAGGGTTATTATAATAAAGATCTTCTTAAAAAATTCTCCTCAAAAGAAATCTCGGAGTTAGATTCTAAAATTTCGCATGACAGAGATTTCGCTTTAGCCTTTGCTGGTATTCAGCAATTTTGCGAGAAATATTTAAGAGGCGACAAATCCACTGGAGAGTTATTCGAGACACCTCAATTTGCTTATATGCTAATGAGCATGTCTGCATTTATTAACGATCCAAAATCTCAAAGGATTAAGAATGTAGTTGGCTTTTATAATCTTATTTCTGGACTAAAAATCAACCTGCCGACGCCGGTTCTTATTAATCTTCGAACAACTAAAACTCAATACGCTTCTTGTTTGCTTAATGAGGTTGACGATAACCTGAATAGCATCTTCGCGTCCAATACAGCGGTTGGACTCTATACGGCCGGAAGCTCTGGAATTGGACTCAATCTTGGCCGTATGCGACCATTAGGATCTCCAATTCGAGGCGGAGATACTGTTCATACCGGCGTTGTTCCGTTTTTAAAGATGTTTGAAGGCACGGTTAAAGCCACGAAGCAGGGAAGCGTGCGCGGAGGCGCGGCTACAGTTAATTTTCCTTGGTGGCATTATGAAATCGAAGACATTGTTGTGTTAAAGAATAATCAAGGCACAGACGACAATCGAGTTCGTAAATTAGATTATTGCGTTGGATTAGATGGAGTTTTTTATGAACGAGTATTGGCCGGAAAAGATATTACACTTTTCTCTCCACATGAAGCTAAAGGCTTGTATGACGCTTGGGGCGATAATGTTAAATTTAAGGAGCTTTACGAGAAGTATGAAGCCGACGACTCGTTGATATTTAAAAAGAAAATTTCGGCTAAGAATCTTTTGTCATTAATTTGTAAAGAGAAATTGGAGACTGGGCGTATTTATATTCTTCATGTAGATCATGTTAATAGTCATGGAGCTTGGGAAGGTAATAATGTTAAGATGACAAATCTTTGCGTAGCTCCAAGTACGAAAATTTTAACAAAAGAGGGGAATATTGAAATTCAAACGCTAGAAGATAAATATACAGAAGTTTGGAACGGCAGGGAATATTCAAAATCTTTAATTAAGAAAACGGCTTTAAATCAAGAATTATTTTTTATAAAATTAGAGGATGGTAGAAGTATTACATGTACTCCATATCATAAATTTTATATTTCTAATGACGATACGATTCCTGTAGCAGCGAATCAACTACAAATAGGGTATTCTATTAACGGGCACTTAGATCCTTCCGGAGTTTGGATTCCCAATTCTATTATTAAAGAAATCGTTCAATTAGATGAAAAGTCTGACGTTTACTGTTGTAATGAACCGATTTTGCATAAAGCCGTTTTTAATGGCATTTTAACTGGTAATTGCGTTGAAATAAATCACCCAACCATTCCAATCCAATCGGTAGATGACAAAAATGGTGAAATCGGTATGTGCATTCTTTCAGCCATTAATTTTGGAGCAATAGAAAAAGACGAGCTTCCAAAAATCGCAAAATTGGTAGTTCGGTTTCTTGATAATATTATTGACAGTCAAAGCTATCTACTTCCAGCCTCAGAAAACTTTACTAAGAAAAAGCGATCCCTAGGAATAGGAATTACTAATTATTTCGGCTGGCTGGCTAAAAACAAGTTAAAATTTGGCTCATCTGAAGCAATTCAACTAACAAATGAATGGGTTGAAAAGATGCAGTATGAGCTTATTTTAGCCTCATGCGAATTAGCCGAGGAAAGAGGTCGATGCGAACATTTTCATCAAACAAAATACGCAAAAGGCATTTTTCCGATTGACACATACAAAAAGGAAGTCGATTCAATTTTTCCTTATGAATTGAAGTGCGATTGGACTAGCCTTAAAGAAAAGGTGGCTAAACATGGAATGCGGCATTCGACACTTACGGCGCAGATGCCCTGTGAGGCCAGCTCCCTAGTTCAAAATGCCACAAATGGAATCGAGCCGCCGCGAGCCGTTGTATCGGTTAAGAAGTCTCCAACCGGCACGTCAAAACAGGTAATCCCGTTCGTTAATAAAAAAGATTATTATACTTTCGCTTTTTCCGGCAAACCTGGCGAAGATAATATTGACATTATCAAAACTTCGGCTACAATTCAGAAGTATTTTGATATGTCCATGTCCACCAACTTCTATTATAATTATAAAGACTATCCAAACGGAGTCCCACTTTCACTTTTGGCTAAAGAGCAAATTTTAGCTTATAAATATGGTCTCAAAAGTATTTATTACACAAATACAAATGATGGAGATAAGCAGAGAGAATTGAGTGAGGAAAAGTGTGCTGGAGGAGCTTGTACTCTATGAAAACAGTATTAAATTTAGAAGCGGTGGATACTCTTCGCCAACCGATTTTTTTCGGCAGAGATCTATCACTTCAGCGATACGATAAGTTTAAATATCCAATTTTCTTTGATTTGTACAAGAAGCAGATTGAATTCTTTTGGTGGCCGCATGAAATTAATCTGAGTAAGGATAAGGGAAGTTACCTTAACTTGACGGATGTAGAGAGGTTTGTTTTTGATACTAATCTTCAATTTCAAACTCTAGGAGACTCCATGTTGAGTCGAAGCATCCATAATTTAGCTAAATTCGTATCAATTCCCGAAATGGAAGCTTGCATGAACGTCTGGGCTCACATGGAGACCATTCACTCTTATAGTTATAGCTACGTTTTGGCTAACGCTCATCCAGATGCGTCAAAATTCTTTGATGGTATCATGGAAAATAAGGAAATCCTTAGCCGCGCCCACCTTATTCGAGATTCGTTTGATAAAATCCTTGGAGATCCAAAAGATTCTCCAGAAGACGTTTTGGATTGTATTGTTTCTGTTAATATAATGGAAGGATTAGTATTTTATATATCTTTTGCCTGTTCGTTCTTCTTTGGAGAAGAGGGCAAAATGGTCGGCAATGCTAACATTATCAAATTAATTAATAGAGATGAAAATCTACACGTAGCTATTACGCAAGATCTTTTGAAGATCCTGCAAACCGAGAGGTCGGAAGGATTCGTCGATCTATGGAAGAGGTCAAAAGATAAATATACAGCCTTGTTCGAGAAAATTGTCAAAGAGGAAAAGGGGTGGGCTGAATACCTGTTTAGCAAAGGGCATCTTTTGGGATTAAATGAGCGAGTCCTACATGGTTACGTTGAATTTTTGGCTAATCGAAGAATGGAAGCCATTGGATTAAAGCCGATTTTCGAATCTAAAACAAATCCAATCGGTGGATGGCTGAAGAATTGGGTCGATTCTCAAGCCGTTCAGGTAGCCCCGCAGGAGACAGAGATTATTAGCTACAAGGCAAAAGCCAGTGTTTCGGACATGGACGGTGCCGACTTTGGAGACTTAAAGCTCTAAATAAGTGTAAAAACGCTTGTGAAGGCGTTTAATAAATTCTCCATAGTATTAAATATAGTTTTAGCGGCGGCTTTATTAGTCGGATGTTTTTCCTTGCCTAGCGTCAAGCTGGATAAGCAAGAGGCTAAAATTGATAAAGTAGAAAAAAAGATCGATGATAATAAGAATTTATCATCTTTAGCCTCAACCGCTTATGTTTGGGGCGCTCATTACGCTTTAAGCAAAGATCCTGAGCCAAATCCTTATACATCAATAGCTTATGATTTAACTGGAAAGAGTTTGATTATAACTGGTAGCCCTAATATGAAGGACGCCAACGACTTCCGTAAAATAGTAGATAAAATAACGAGCACTAACTTAGTTGAAAATAAAGAAGGCGTAACATTATTAGCCGCGAAAGATAGAGAAATTGAAAGATTGCAGTTGGCAAATCAAAAACTAACCAAAGATAAAGATGCGGCTGAAGAGAAGTATAAAAAAATAGCCGAAGAAAACTCTGGATACGCTGATATTATAGCGCGAGTCAAAAGAATATTCTATTGGTGCGCATTTATTTTCGGCGGATTATTTTTGTTAAGATTTTTTGCCGTTTTTATTCCACCTCCATATAATACTTTGGGACTCATTCCAGATTTTATCTTTGGCGGATTATTTCGAATGGGATCTAAGGTATTGCCAGCCTCTCTTGGCGCGGCTAAAGTGGTATGTTCGGAGAGCTACGACACAACCGAAAAGACTCTTCAGCAGCTTGTTAAGGCTATCCAAGAGGCCAAAAAAGATCCTAGTGTTAAAGAGGCTCTTGATCCCATCTTAAAAGATGCCACAGAAGAAACTACTAGAATGAGAATAATTGAAGAAAAAGCCAAGTTAAAGATGATTTAATATTGAATATTTATTTAGGCGGATCTGAAGGTAAGGATTGCTTTTATCCTAAGATAAAAAAAGAGCTTTTTAAAAATAATAATCAAGTTTTCGATTTATCGGAAGCTGATGTTGTTTTTTTCGCTAATCCCACAAAAGAATGGATGGAGGTTACTAAAGCGAAAGGTAAAATTAAAGCCAAATTCATATTAAATGTACTGGATATTCCAGCCAATATTTATAGAATAAATGATATTAAAGAATTTGGTTGTCAATTAAAATCAGCCGACCGCTTAACTTGCATTAGTAAATTCACGCAAAGCCAATTAAAATATTATTATGGATTGTATGCCGAGATCGTCGGCTATCCTATAATGGATATTAAATATAATAATACTAGAACTTTTGATGGTACTTTTAAATATCTTCACGTAGGTAGGAGGGTAGATCCTAATAAGCATTATTCGCTCATACCATTAGTATTCAAAGAGTTAAAAGAGCCAAAAGAAAATCTTTTAAATATAGGTAGAGAGCCGACAAATTTTGGCAAGTATGTATCTTATGTAGAAGAATCGGATTTAAATATTATTTATAATTCATGCGATTTTTGCTTTTGCTTGGGTAAAGTGGAGGGATTATCTTTAACTATCATTGAAAGTATGGCGGCGGGGTGTATACCTATTATTCATAATGAATTGACAACGCGGCAAGAAATTTTGCCGTCAATACATTTTCCTGAATACGATCACTGCTATAAACATCCAGAGCATTTGGCATTTTTTATTCAAAAGTTAAAAAGCGATAGAGATAGGTTATTTGATTTTAGATTGAGGCTGATTGATTATTATAATAAATACTTAAAAGAGAAATTTTCAGCCGGAAAAGTTTGTGAAAATATTTTAAAAAACTTGATTTTTTAACATATTCAGCATATATTAAATTGAATTTGAAGTTATGGATTTAAAAAAAATTGAAACAGATTTAATCAAAGAAGCTGGGCATTTATCATTTTTTGGATTTTTTGCACAGCAAAATCCACAAGCCTTTTTGTCATTCAATCGACTCTTGAACGCTTATGATTTTACCAACATTGTTGAATTAGGCACCTTTGGTGGCGGATTTAGTGCCCTTTTTGCAATTTACGCTTTTAATTCAAATAGAAAACTAACTGAAAGCGGGGGCGAGTTTGATTATTACGCTAAAAGGGCAAATTCTCAACATCATAAGAACCCCAAAAAATTCTACACTTACGATTGGGTAACCAAAGATTCGGAACAAATTAAATTTCTACTTAGCCTCGGGGCGGAGTTTAAGCAAATGGACACCCTGCATAATGAAAACAATATAAATTATATTGGAGATATAATTCAAAAGCCGGGAAGAACTTTATTATTATGCGACGGAGGAAATAAAATTGGAGAAATTCACCTTTATAGCAAATTTTTAAAAAGCGGGGATTTTATTATGGCTCACGATTGGGCTTATGATGATGACGCTTTTGAAAATAACAAAAAGAATGACATTTGGTTTTGGAAGGAAATTACTAACGAAGATATTAAAGACGTTCTTGAAACCAATTCCGTTGAACGAATTTATGCCGACGAATTCGATAACGTAGCTTGGTTTTGTGGAAAAAAGAAGTAATAATCTTTAACATTAATTATAAATGAGCTACGTTAAGAAAAAAGTTTCAATTGCCATACTTGATTATAACAGAAAAAATGAGGCGGACGTTTTACTGGCATCTATAAAGCAAAACGCCAAGTTTACTCATGACTTAGTTTACGTGTCTAATGGCGGTGAACAGGATTATGTTTTGGATTATTATAAAAACGGGCTAATCGATACCTTGATTCTACAAAAAGAGGGCGAAGGGTGTGGAATCGGCACCAGAAGGGCCTTTCAAAGTTGCATGACAGATTACGTTATTTATGTTCAAGTAGATCAATTTTTAGCGGTGCCAATTGGCGAAGAATTTATTGATGCATGCATTAATTACTTAAATACTGATCAAAAATGTTTTTGTATAGATTTAGCTGGAAATCAAAATAGAGGCAAGTTCTCGGAAAGGGCGGCCTTTTTTGAGCGCGAAAGATATTTATCTGTACCGGGAATAAATAATACAATAGGTGGGCCTGGTCCATATTCTAACGACTTATGGACTGAAAAACTTATTAATGATTTCATTGAGTCTAGCGGACTATATTCTGCCACTTCAAAAAATTGTTATGTTTTTGGAGATAACGGAAAGAGATCTATCAGACATTATCCATGTGGAGGTATAACGCTGCATTACGCAGATGAGAAAACATTATTTATATTAAAACCGCTTAAACAAAAATATGATTTTCATAATTTAATGCTATCCGAGTCTGAATGGGAAGAGGTTTTATCGGGCAAATGGCCAGAAAACGGTAAAATTCCAGAATACTGGAAGGATAAAAGTTTTAAAGTTTGGTAATGTTATTTTCCTTAAATATGTGGCGTGTTTTGCAGAGTAAATAGATAAATATGAAAATATCTTGTTACGGTTCGGCTTTTAATATAGAAAAATTTAATTTTAACATAGAGGATGCTGTAAAAAATTTCTCAGAATTTTTTGATGAAATTATTTGTACAACCGTGCCAAGTCAAGATAATACGTGGAATATCCTAAAGTCTTTGGAGGGTAAGTATAATAAATTTAAAGTTATTTATTCCGACATACAAACTACAGGTAATAATAATTGGGATGGGCAGGTTAGAACTGAAGCGTTGAGACTTTGTTCAAATGAAATTCGGGCGTCAATTGATTATGATGAGAGATTTGTTTTATCTAATAAACCTCACTGGATTAGGTGCGCCGAATTTTTAACCGAAAATAAAAAAAATATAGATGGAATTCTAATTCCATCTTTAGATTTATGGGGAAATGAGAAATATATTAGAGCTGATAAAAATGTGGGATTTAAGTTTCAAATTCATAATTCTAATGTATATAAACGAGATTGTGTAAATTTTGCCAGAATAGACGATAATTTATTTGACATAAGCAAAAGCGATGGTACCGAGCCAGTAGATCAAAATAATAATCTTTGTCGATTTTTTAATTACGTCAATTCAGAATTTCTAAAACCTGGAAATACAAAACATTTAGCCAATTTCGCTTACTCTTTACATTATGGATACGTAGATTTTCAAAGAAAATATTATTTAGCCGAAAACTTCTGGAATAGAATCTGGACAGATTATCAAAAGGTTAAAGAGATTAAGCTTGAAACCCCGGATCAAATGAAAAAATATCCAATTATAGAACACGGATTGCCATTAATATGAGAAAATATAAAATATATCTTTGCGGGAATTCCGCACCCGGAGAAGTCGAAGATAAAAATGTGGAAGAGATTTTAAAAGAAGTATCTCCTTATGTCGATGGTGTGAATTGGGTGCTGCATGATGGAGTTGGATCCAAGCAAGCTGAAATTTTAGAAAAATACAAAGGTGCGGGTAAAGTAATTTATTATTATTGGCATGGAAGGCATGATATTTCCAGAAATCATTTTCTTTGGCTTGGCACAATGAAAAATGGAGATTGGATAATACTTTTAGATTATGCCGAAAGGGCCAGCAAGTACTTTTTGGAAAATGTAGAGCCAATTATAAATAAGTTAGAATCAGATGGTGTAAATCAACTTTATTTTGAGGGTAAGTTTTTTTTAATTCAATTTCATGAAACCTTAGTTTTTGACGGGAGTCCCCATCCGGCTTTGTATCGAAAAGACGGTTTGTCAAGAGGAGTAAACGTAAATCCATCCGATATTAACGGAGATTTTTGGAGGATAAATCTTAGAGGACAAATAAGAGATAAATATCATTTTGTTAGAGCCTACGCCACTTACATGCTTCTTCCGGTAATGTCTAATCACTCTCTACTTGGATTAGAAAGTCGGATGAATGAGGTTGCCATTAGAGATTCAAATCGGATAAAATTTCTTTATTACCTAGATAGTCTCGGACTTCCTAGAACTCCCGATTCATTATTAAAATTGTTTTCTGGGGAGTTGTCTGAGGAAACCAAATTCTTCATAAATTGCGATAAAGTTTGGAATGATTTTTATAGATTCTATATTAAAAATGATGAGACCGTTGAGGACTCTTACCATTATGACGTTCTCGAAAAATTTAAAATAAAATGATATAAGTGATAAATATAAAATGGAAAAAAGCGTAAATTTAGTTTGGTTTCAAACGACTGCCGGTCATCACGGCAGAAAATCTTTATATTTAAATACATTAAACAGCCTAAAGCGAAGCATAAGCTTAGGTTTTTTTAAATACAAATTCCTGAGTTTAAAAGTTTTTAATAATGATAATTATGAGGAAATTTTAAATAATTTCGAGTCGTTTGAGAAATTTTTATGGCTCAATAATGATAAAAGAATTAATGACGAATCCACGTTTAAAGATTATCCCTATTATTTATTAAACAATTATCTTGCGGATATATGTAATTTTTATTTATATCTCTCGAAAGAAAAATACGCGGAATATACGTATTTGGTTGAAGACGATAGTCCTGCTATAATTAATCAAGGATCACTTGAGGATTTTATATCTACTGCGATTGATGAACTAGAAAAAGACTCAAATTTATTTTGCGTTCGCCTTAAAAGAGAACTAGAATTCAAAGAGAATTTGGATTTATCTAAGTATCCTGATGATAAATTTATAGAAAGATCGACGGATAATAATTTTCAAAATCAAGTATTTCGCACTGAAGATATGATTAAAGCCGCAAAAATTATATCTGCGAATTATGAGAGCCTTCGGCCAATCCATACAGAAACGGCTGTAAGGATGGCTCTTAGCAGGGTTAATAAAGATTTCTCCTTTCTAGTATTGAATCCCAAAATTTGCCACAGTATTCATACTGGAACTAGCGATGCGGAAAAGTGGATAGAGTCTTATGGGTTACAAGTCCAATAATTATTACTGACTTTTTAAATTGAAAAATACAAAGATTATTATACGTTAATTTATGTTAGAAAAAACGACTCCACTTATTCCATTTGATTATTTTAATTTTAATAAAACCGCATTAATTTTACAAAATTTAAAAAAATGAAAATTTTAATTATAGGCGTAGGCTATCAATGCCCAGATTTGGATGCTACTATTACCCCTTGGGTAGAAGCTCAAAATAGGCATAATATAGACATAGTTTTTTCGTCTGCTTTATTTAAAGAGCGGCAAGAATCCGGCGAAACTTTTAATAATGAAGAAAACGAGCTTATTTTATCTAAATACAAGTCCGTTAAATATATTAAAACGACTGATCCAATTTTAGAACCAGAAGTAAGAAATAGAGTCCTAAGTAGTGTTAGTAAAAAGGAGTATGATTTTTTTTGGCAAGTTGACTTTCATGACGAATATTATTTAGCCAAAGAAATTGATGGCACAATAAGTTTTCTTGAGAATGATAGATTGACAAGTTATCATAGAATTAATTTTAAAAATTTTTTTGGCAGAATCGAAGACGGCACTTATGTGCTCGACTTTAAACCGGTTAGGATTTTAAATAATAGAGTTCATGGAGGTGTTAATAAGTTTTATTGGCATAATGATGTTAATTTTGGCGAACCTCTGAGAACTCCATTTACTTCCGGAAGTACTATTCCAACAAAAATCTGTAATCCAAGGCATTTATCCTGGGTTGGATCAGAAGAACATTTAAAGAAAAAGATAGCCTATCAGCATAAAGCAATGGGCGCTTGTTCTTATAAATGGGATGATAATCTCAAAACTGCCGTTTTCGATTTTGACTATTACAAAAAATTTAACGTTCCAGTGCCGAAAATTTACAAAGATTAAATATGTCGAATTCTAAAGTAGCTCTAATTTCTGGAGCCGGGATGGATAGCAAAACGCTAACCCATTTTTTAATTTCTAAAGGTTATAAAGTTTACGTCGGAACCAGGAGAAGCACAACCTTCCATCAAGATTCATTTAAAGATTTATTTTATCAGGATTTGCAGATAAATCCAACCGCAAAACTGGTTGTGTTGGAAATGGATATGTCCGATCAAGTATCTGTTTCGGCAGCAATATCCTCTATTTTACATAATGAATCTCAATTGGATGAAATTTACCACTTAGCCGCAGCTTCGCACGTGGGCTACTCCTACAATCATCCTTATCAAAACATGTATAACGGAACATCTGTTATTCATTTTTTGGAATGTGTAAGAAAGTTAACACCAAAGACGAGGTTTTATTTTGCCTCGTCAACCGAAATGTACGCCGGAAATACTTATGATGGTAAATATACGGAAAAGGATGCTTTTTATCCTAAAACTCCTTATGGATGTAGCAAAGTTCTCGGCTTTGACTTGACTCGTTTTTATAGAGAGACTTATGGTATTTTTGCTTTATCTGGCATTTTAGCAAACCATTCGAATATTTATCGCCACGAATCATTTTTTATTCGTAAAATTACCAAAGCCGCCGCTAGGATTGCTCTTGGTAAGCAAAAAAATGTTAAAATTGGACATTTAAATTGGGCTAGGGATGAGTTTTGGAGCGACTTCGGTATGGAGGCGGCTTGGAAATTGCTGCAACTCGATAAACCTGAAGATGTTATTATTGGAAACGGTAACGCTGTTTGGGGCGAAGAGTACGTTCAAAACGCCTTTAACTTCTTTAATTTGAGGTGGTCAGATTACGTTTTATTTGATGAAGCCTTCTTGAGAAAAAATGAAGTAACTAAACTAGAGGTTAATCCCCAAAAAGCTGTCGATTTAATTGGTTGGAAACCAAACAGAATTTCTTTTCAAAAACATATTGACTTAATGTGTTCTTTTGATTATAGTAGCGAGGCTGGGCGAGCCGCAATCCGTCCAATTTTAGTTTAAATATCTTAATTATGACAAAAGAAAAAGCAGAATTGCTTATTATTAAAGACTCTATAGAAGAGCTACCAAAGAATTTTCGAGATAGCGTTTACGATTTAAAAAATAAAGCCGAGGCGATTTTATTTTCCAGTAATGATAATAAATCTAGGGCGATCACTATTCTTGCAGTTACTTTAATTGGGGCAGAGCTTTCAGCCGATCCAGATAATTATGGAAAAAGAAATTTGTAATGTTATTTTAGGTGGTGGAGGTTTTATTGGCAGTCATTTAACTCAAAAACTTTTAAATGATGGACATAGAGTTTTAGCTATCGATAAAAGTTTTCCTAATGCTTTTAAAATAGGCAAACATAAGAATTTAAAAGCTATCGTTTTAGATATTAAGCATATCATTTCAGAAATATCGTATTTTGCGAATTCTTTGGATCGTAAATATGAGCAATTAAATATATTTAATCTAGCTTGTGAAACGAACACGATGAATCAAAGTGAAGAGGATCAGATAGATGCCTCATCTATGATTTTGCAAAAAATCGAATCTTCTGTCAGAAAGGTAGCTTATAAGATGCCAGCTACAATAATTCATGCATCTTCAGCCTCGATTTACGGAAATGTCAATTGCGAATATCCTTTCAAAGAAGATCTATCTCTAGCCCCAGAATCAAAATACGCATATTCAAAAGTATTAGCTGAAAAGCAGCTTTCATCGTTGTTAATATCTTCAATTCCGAATTTAAAACTTAAAATTTTTCGGTTTTTTAATGTTTTCGGGGAAATGGAGGGACATAAAGTCGCATTATCTAGCGAAGGCAAGCTCCAGAAGTATCAGAGCAAGGTATTCCAAATGCGTGAAGATGCTAGAATAGGCCGAGAATGCGTCCTATTCGGCTCAGGAGACGAGAAAAGAGATTTTGTTAGCGTTGATACTGTTTGCGAAGTTTTGGCTAACCACGACAAAAAGGATAACGGAATTTACAATCTTGGATCTGGCCGAGCCACATCATTTAACGAAATTAAAGAGATTTTGCTGTCAAAGTATCCAACCGCCAAATATAGGTACGAAAATTGTCCATATCCGTTTTTTCAAAAATATACTTGCGCGGATATGTCCAAAACGCCAGAAATTAATCCGAACGAGGAATTCCAAAAACTTAAAAACTTCTTACTAGCTTGAGCGATAGAGATATAATTAGAAAATTTCTGAGAAGGAAAACTAAAATCGATTGGCTTTCCGAGCAGAGATTTTTAAAAATGCTTAAAGATAATCATCCAAAAGTGGATTTTAGCAAAGTAGTTGTATTTGAGAGTGAAAAAGTCGATAGTATCTCGAAGTATTTGTTGGAGACTAATAGGTACGAAATTTTTAAAATAATTGATAGAAAACATAAATATGGCAAAAAAAGCTAAAGCGCAAGAAGAAGAGCAAAAGGAATTTAATGTATCGGATTTTATTAAAGGGTTTTTGAACGAGGAAGATAATAAAAATTACCATTTTAATTACAAGCCGTCCGTGTCGTACAAGGTTAGTTCTGGAAGTTTGATTTTTGACATTGAGCTTGGCGGCGGACTTGGACCGGGGTGTTATCGATTCATTGGACCAAGAGAGAGTGGAAAAACCTCTGCCGCATTGGAATTTGCAAGAAATTTTCAGTTGCAGTTTAAGGATAAGGGGACGGTCGTTTATTTTAAGGCTGAAGGTCGGTTTTCTCAAGAGATCCAAGACAGAAGTGGATTGGACTTTTCTCCAGGTCGATTCCAATTAGTTAAATCGAACATTTTCGAGGTTGTTAATGAGTTGATGAAGCGATTGGTATCCGAATGCCCAGAAGATCATAGAATTTTATTTATTATCGACTCCGTTGACGGTCTTATTACTAAAGCGGAATACGAAAAGTCGGAGGGGGAAAACATTCAGCCGGGAACCGGAGGTAGAGCGTTAAGTTTGCTATTTAAAAAGATGTCTTTGGCTATTTCAGAAATGGGGCACATGGCTATTTTTATTTCACAAGAGCGCAGCGCAATTCAATTGATGCCGTATGCACCTAAGCAACAACAACAAGGGAAAAGCTCTGGTGGAAATGCGATCCAACACCATGTTGATGTTTGTTTGGAGTTTAGCCCAGTAACAAAAAGCCGAATTATTTGGGGTGACGAGGCGAAAAAAGAGAATAAGCTTGGACATGAAGTTGAGGTTGAATTTTTAAAGTCAACTAACGAGAGAACTTTTGACGTGTTTTCTTATCCAATTAAATATGGACGAACTGGCGGCAACTCAATCTGGAGAGAAAGGGAGGTCGCTTATTATTTAATTAGCTTCAAATTCGTTGAAACTTCCGGCAAAGGTTTAGCGGTTTGTCAAGATTCGGATTTAGCTAAGGAATTTAAGGCTCAATTTCCAGATAGATTTGTTGATAAATTTACTTATGTAAAGAATTTTTACGCTTGGTTTGAGGAAAATCCCGATATAACGGAATGGTTTTGCAATAAAATCAAGCAAGCCGTTGTGGGTGCAAAATGAAGTGGAAAAAGTTGAACGGCAGAGAAACTAGCGTTAATATTCAGAAATATCGAATTAACTGGGATAAAAAATCTGCCTCGAATTTGCAGCAAAAAGTTAAGGATTTCTTAGCGCAATATTGGAAAAATCAAATCGTTTGCGAAGAATTCCGCATTCCGAGCACTAAATATCGAGTTGACTTTGTTAATTTTAATAAAAGGATAGCCGTTGAGGTTGACGGACAACAGCACGGCAAGTTCGTCCCGTTTTTTCATGGAAATCGTACGCATGGGTTTCGAAAACAAATACTTAGAGATATTTCCAAGCAAGAGCATCTTGAGTCCAATGGGATAAAAGTTTTGACCATTAATCACGACGAGGTTGACAAAATCAGCCTTGACTTCTTTCAGAAAACGTTTAACATAAACCTCATATGACGGAATCAAGGTTAGCCTCCCAAGAATGGGAGAAGGTGGTTTTGGCCGCTTTAATTCAAATTCCAAATGAAGTTTATCCATTAATATGTAATAAAGTAAAGGCAGAGGATTTTTATTATGACGTTAATAACACTGTTTTTTGTGTGTTATTTAATATGCTTGAAAAGCATGAGGATATAAATGTTTTAAATTTAACTCAAAAGATCAAAAATTTGGGTATTTCTTTTGGAGCCATAAGCATAAATGATTATCTTAATGCGTTAAAAAAGCTTCAAATATCAGTGGAGGCCGCAATCGAAGCTTTTAATGGGCTTCGTAATCTTCGAGTTCGGCGAAATATCTGTCAAGCGGCTAATAATATTGAATTAGAGGCAAATAAAAATCTTTCAGAATCTCCCGAGGGACTTATTTCCAAATTGGATCAGATGTATGGAAAGCAAGTTTCTATACTTGATTTTGAAGAAGAGCCAATCAATTTGTTTGATGGTGCTGAAGAAATAATCAACGAGAGAATTAAAAATCCGGTAGAGGAGGTCGGCGTACCTTCTCCTTCAGAGAATTTTAATCGCCTTTACGGCGGCTTTCTTCCAGGCAATCTTTACGCTTTTGTGGCTCGATTCGGAGCTGGAAAAACTACTTTCTTAACGGATTGGAGCTTTAAAATTGCCAAAAATTCAGGATTTAAATACGAAGTTCTGTATTTAGACACGGAAATGAAAGAGCACGCTATGAGAGATCGGCTTATTGCTGCGATTTCCGGGGTTCCGCTTTACGATATCATGAGCGGAAAAGTAAAAAAGGGCGACCTTCCTAAAATAAATCAAACTTTAAAAGATATTAGGAATTATAGATTCTTTAATAGATATGTCGGCAATAAAAATATAGATGAAATTTGCAATATCGTTAGAAGATTTTATTACAAAAAGATTGGCAGAAATTCTAATAAAGGATTGATTTTGGTTTACGATTATGTTAAATTGACCGGCGAAAAGGTCAGCCAAAATTGGGGGGAACATCAAGCTATTGGAGACAAGATTAATAAGCTAAATGCAATTTCAGCCGAACTTTCATTAATTTGCTTGACTTCTATGCAGATGAATAGGAGTGGCGATAATTTTAATAGACAAGTTGGACAGTATAATGATGACTCTACCGCAATCGCTCAATCAGACCGTTTGGCTTGGTTTGGATCCGGAGTATTCATTTTGCGAACAAAGGGGGCGGATGAGATAATGGAAGACGGAAAAGAATTCGGCACACATAAAATGATTAAAATCAAGTCTCGTTTTCAAGGGCGAGACGCTAGAGGCCATAATGATTTTATCTTTCGAGAGTTTAAAAATGGAGATAAAAGACTTGTTCCTAATTACATTAATTTTAACATAAAGAATTTTTCTGTCGAGGAGCGCGGAACTTTAGAGGACATTGTAGAAAGCAATTCTATTAACGCGGATGTTCAAAAGAATTCAAAATCAGATAAAAAAGACGATATAGATATTTAATTATGCAAATCAGGGAAGTTTTGCAGGAATTGGGTTATAATTTGTCCGAGTCAGCTAATGAGTTTAGAGCCAAGCCCATCTACAGAGAGTCTGATAATCCGCTATCTCTACGAATATGTAAAGCTACCGGCAAATGGAATGATTTTGGAACCGGCGAGCATGGCGAATTTAAAGATTTAATTAAAAAGAGTGATAAAAATTTAGACATAAGTAAATTTCAAGACGTAATTTTAGAAAATAGATATTCTAAAAACTTAAAGTTCGCTGCGACTTTTGAGCCTATTGATTTAAAAAGAGATTATTCTTATTGGAAAGGTAGAGGCATAAGCGAGGGAACTCAAGATATTTTTGAATTTGGCATAGATACCAATTGGAAGCTTCGCGGCAGGCAGGTTTTCGTCATTAAAAATGAAGATTCTCAAATACTTGGATTTGATGGTCGGGCTACATGGCAAATCAGCGGCAACACACCAAAATGGAAGAAAATCGGCAAAAAGAACAATTGGATATTTCCATTGCAGTCATTGGAATTTTGCCAAAAATCTCGAACCGTTATATTGGTCGAGAGTATTGGAGATTGCCTAAGCCTTTATGAATGCGGAATTAAGAATGTATTTGTAACTTTCGGACTATCAATTAGTTCCGTATTAATGTCAAAAATAATTGAGATTAATCCGAAGCGGATTGTTATAGCTTTAAATAACGATTCCGATACTCAATCAGGGCAAAAGGCAGCCGCAAAAATGAAAAGCCAATTGTCGAACTTTTTTGACGATAATCAAATAAAAATCCATTTGCCAAATAATGGAGATTTTAATGAATTGTTGACTTCCGAAGGGAAATCGGCTATCTTAGATTGGTATGTCAAAATTTGATATTGGCATTTTTGGATCTTCGGACGTTAAAAATCCAGATCAAATTACAAGATACCTTGATTCCAAAAAGGGGAAGATAAATTCTATTAATATTCATCATTCTTCCGGCGTGCCGGAAGTTGTAATAAAATGGTGTAGCGAGAATAGGATTAATTATTGCGTTCATTTTCCTAGAAATTATGATCAAAACAATAATTTTGATAAAGGCGCTAATTTTAAGAACCTTTTGAAAATTATTGACCATGTTGAATTGTGGGTAATATTTTGGGATTATAGATCAAGGGGAACTAAAAATTTAATAGACTTAATCATCTCGAAACAAAAGAGATATGAAATAATCAAAATCAATGACTAAAGAAAGATGGTCAGCCTCAAAAATAGAATTATTTGAAGAATGCGATTGGGCATTCTATTGTAAATATCGCCTTAAAATTCCAGACGTTTCCAATGACGGACAGCGGCGCGGAAACGTATGCCATACTATTTTTGAGTGCTTATTAAACAAAAAGGATAGGAGGCGCAAGTACTTCGACAAGATAATTAAAAATAATAACGTTGAGGCTTGCAAGCCAGTTTGGAGGCTGTTAATAAAATCTTTTAAAAGAGAGGGGTTAAAATCCGAGCTTGATATTGATTTAATTAATCAAATGGTATTAACCGGTCTTAAAAATGATTTTTATTGCAAGGGCGCTACTTCTGTTTTACCTGAAAAAGAGTTCAAATTCGAGGAAGAGCATTTCTCAATGATTGGCTACATTGACAAATTGGCTATTTATCCTAATGATATTACAGTTTTCGATTACAAAACCGGCAAAAGCAAGTTTACGGATGAAAAACTCGCCAATAATTATCAGGCATATACCTACAGTTTAGCCGTTTACAAAGAATACTCTATCATTCCGAATGTTAAATTTATTTTTGTTAAATTTCCAAGATCTCCAATCCTGCCGTCTCCTCAATTAAATAAGGATTCTCTTAGCAGCTATATTAATTATGTTAATTACGTAGCCGCCGAAGCCTCAAAAATAGAAGAAGGCAACGCGAATCAGAGGATGGCGGCCTATGAGCCAAAGAGAAGGTGGAAATGCGGTAAGGCTAATTCTGCGGAAGAGGAAAAGCGAGGCGTTTGGTGCTGCCCTTACAAGTTTGCGAAAAGATATTATTCGGCAATTGACAAGGACGGCAAAATACTCTATAGTTCTTACGAACCTATTATTGACACGAAAATCGTTGAATTAGGCGGAAAAATAGTAGAAAAAGAATATGCTGGATGTCCGGCGTATCAAGGATTGCAAAATGTTGATCCCGTTTTTTAAAAGTCATCATAGTATTGGAAAGAGCATTTTAACTCTGGAAAAACCTTCTGGAATTAAAAACGCTCCTCGTTCTATTGTAGAGATAGCCAAGGAAAACAATTTAAATAAAATCTTCTTAATCGAGGATAGCTTCGGCGGATTTATGAAGGCCGAAAAGAATTTGTCGGCTGAAGGTATTAAATATACTTTTGGAGTCAGGATCACTTGTGTTACAGATATCGCCAAAAAAGATGAAGATTCATTAAAAGATGAGCATAAAATAGTATTACTTCCTTTAAATAATAAAGGATTAATATCCACTCAAAAACTGTATTCGAAGGCGGCTACGGAAGGATTTTATTACATTCCAAGGATTGATTATAAATCTATTAACGAAATTCTTGGCGATGATGTTAAATTGATTGTTCCATTTTACGACAGTTATATATTTAATAATACCTTGAAAATTCGGAGGATAGTTCCGGATTTTAAAGTAGATCCAATTTTTGCTTGGGAAAGCAATGGATTGCCTTTTGATAGAATTATACAGGGAAAAATATCTGACAAAAATACAATTAAAGGCAAAAGTATCTATTACGAAAATAGAGATGATTTTGAGGCTTATTTAACCAATAGGTGCCTGCATGAAAGAACCACTTTGGAAAAGCCAGAATTAGAGCACATGCATTCTAATGAATTTTGCTTTGAGTCTTGGTTAGAATTCAGTAAATAATTTATGAAAAAAATAAATAAAAGAAGCGTCTTAAATTCAAGGAATTGGCACGTATATTCAGGCTCAACAGCTAATGACGAAGATACTTATAAATATTTACTTAATTCACCAAGACACAACTCGTTGCGCATAGGTGTAAAGGGATCAAATAGGCAAATTATTAAAATTATAATTGAGGACTTATCTACAACTATGGCCCGTTCTTACATAAACTTGAAAAAAGATCAAGGCTTCAATGAAAAAGATCACCTCAATTTAATTAAGAACTTAATCATAGAAGATTTTGTGAAAAATTATAAAACCAATGACTCTACTTCGATTTGATAAAGAAAAAGTTTTAACATTTTTTGACGCCGAGACCTTTAATCTTTGCCTAAATTTCTGCCAAAATCGTCCTTGGCAAGTGGCAATGATTCAAATGAAAGGTGATAAAATCCTTTCTGAACATGATATTCGCATAAAATGGGAGACAGATCTGCAAATTGGAGAGCAGGCCGCTGTCATCACTAGATATAGTCAAGAGGATCAAGATAGGCTACAAATTCCGGCTAAAGAAGCTTTCAAAACAGTCTTTTCAGTTTTAGAGAAAACGGATTACATAGTCGGACATAATATTTTCGGCTTCGATATATACATTCTCCAAGAAATGTATAAATTTTTCGGCAAAGATCCGTCCAATCTCATATTTAAGATGTTGGATACCAATCTTATAGCCAAAGGAATTAAAATGGCAATTCCATTTGACAAGTCGATTACAATAACCGAATATCAATACAAAATCTTTCATGAAAAGAAAAAAGGGATAAAAACCGGGCTTTCGACTTTGGGTAAAGAGTTTGGCATTGAGTTTGATGAGAATAAATTGCATGATGCACTAAATGATCTAAGATTAAATATAGAAGTTTGGAATAAGTTAAAGTTTAATATTGACATATGAAAAAGCCAAAAAATTATAAATATCTGTATGTACTGATGCTTGACGGATGCATTCTAACACCAGATTCTTTTCAGCAATATTGGAAAAATTATGGCATGGGGGCTGGAGTATACGGTTGGCGGCCACCAAAGAAGATTTATTATACCATTGGTTCAGCCAGGCGAGGCGCTAGATTTGTTCCAAAAGAAATTCGAGAAAAAGTTGAAATACATAGATTCCAGTCTGCCGGAAAAATTGAGGAGGGTGAATAATTATTATGTCTGGTACAAAAGATTTTATTTACGATTCGATAGATGGCATGAAGGCTCAAGGGATGGATTACTTTATCCTTTGCATTCCTAAAATTAAAAAGCGAAAAGGGCAAAAGACCCCAAGAAATAAGGCTTTAGTTAACGTATTTTTTCATTTAAAGAATAAAAAAAGCCTGTCTACTTGTATTAGTGTTTTGCAACAATTTATTGAAGATTGCGAGAATAAACAGTGATGGATATTACAAATCAAATTTTCGATACGGACGTTAAATATAATATAACGTCTCATGGAGTTCGCTTGCCGGAATTTCAAGTTTCGGAAGAGGATAAAGTCTTGCATGGTGCAGATAAAAATGCATCTAATATTGAATTGCTTAAATTGTTATGCAATAATGGATTCAAGCAAAAAATAGTTGATGTCACTCCGGCAAGGCGTAAAGAGTATATTAAAAGGGTTAAATATGAGATCTCCATTATCGAAGAGCTTGGATTTGTAGATTATTTTTTGATGATCTGGGATGTCATCAATTTTTGTAAAAAGAATGATATTCCTACTGGAAGAGGTCGTGGCTCCTGCGCCGGAAGCTTAGTTTTGTATTTGATTGATGTAACTAAAATTGATCCAATTCGATACGGATTAATTTTCGAGCGTTTTATTTCCAAAGTTCGCGCTAAAAAGAAAATAGTGGATGGAATTACATATCTTGACGGATCGCTCATGTGCGACGTAGATATGGATATTTGCTATTATAACCGTCATAAAGTTCTTGAATATTTAGATGAGAAATATAAGGGCAAAACTTGTAAAATCGGAACGGTTAGTACACTCAGCGGAAAACTGTTAATTAAAGAGGTGGGAAAAATCGTCGGCGGGAAATCTGAAACTGAAATGAATTTGGTTTCTAAGATGATCCCAACTATTTTCGGACAAGTTAAGGATATTGAATCTCTTTACAATGAGGAGGGTGAGAATAATGAATTCCGAGATTGGTGCAATAAAAATAAAAGAGTTTATGAAATCGCGCTAAAGTTACGTGATTTGATTAAAAATAAAGGGGTTCACGCTTCCGGCGTGGCTATTTCTCATGGGTTTATTCAAGATGCGGTTCCGCTAGAGCTAACCAAGGATAAAGAAATCGTTTCCGGCTATGACATGGAGCAGATTTCTCAAATAACCGTTAAACTAGATTGCCTTGGCCTTAAATCAGTTTCCGTTGTTGATCAATGCTGTAAATTAATTGGTATCAAAGAAGATTCAATTGATGTCGAAAATCCTTTTATTTATCGATGCTATCAAGAGGATATTAAATTGCATGGACTTTTCCAAATTGAAGCCGACCTTGCCGGAAAAGCGTTAAAGAAAATTAAGCCAAGAAATTTGGATGAGTTGTCAGCCGTCCTCGCTCTAGCTCGGCCAGGTGCAATGCAATTTATCGATGATTTTGCTAAATTCACGGCCAGCGGAACTTACAAAGGCGTTCATCCATTTTTTGATGTTATATTGAAAGATACCGCCGCGCTGTGCCTTTTCCAAGAACAATTATTGAAAATGGTTGTAGAGGTTGGATTTTCGCTCGAAGATGCTGAACAAATTAGGAGATGTGTAACTGGGGATTCAAGATTAGTTTCCAGAAATAGGGGATTGATAACGATAAAAGAGGTGATGGGGTCATCGGAATGGAAAAACGAAGAATTTTTGTCAATGTCTATCGACGGAAAGAAAAAATGGGTTCAATTAAAAGATATATGGTCTAACGGATCGCATCAGGTTAATGAGGTATGTTTAAAAAATGGAATGACCGTAAGAGCCACTCAATGGCATCAATTTGCTACAAACAACGGTTGGAAAGTTAGACAATACCTTGATGATCGGGATTACGTGGTGTGTTGCGGAAATTTAAGTTTTGACGGGAGCGATTCTTTGTCGAAAAATATGATTCATATAATTGCTGGAATTATATGCGAGGGATATTTTACTTCATATTCTCAAAATACATTTGTTAATTGGGATAAAGAAGTTATGGACAACTTTGTAAACGCTTATACTAATGAATTTGGTAAGGCTCCAAGAGTTAGCGACGACGGAAAAACATGCTATATTAAAAGAGAGCATTCTAAAATAATTAATAAATACCTACACTACGGATTAAGTGCTAGTAAATTTTTACCAGAGCAATTGATGAGGTTAACGGAAAATAGCTCGAAAGAATTAATAGCATTATTATTTAGTTACGAAGGTTCATTTTATTTAACCGGGGAAAGGGAGATTATAGAATTCTCGTCGGCATCGGAAACTCTATCTAAACAAATTCAACTTTTACTATTAAGACATGGTGTGAAATCTATATTAATGACATCATATAATAGTAAATATCATAAAAATTACTATAAGATATTAATTCTTGATGCTAAAAATCGGAACGAATTTAAAAATAATTTTTACAAATACCTATCCACGGCCAAAAAAGCCGATTTCGATTTAATAGATAGAGAAAAATGCCTTCAACATGGGGAAGCCGATATGATCCCTAGTAATATTAAAAAGAAATTTTTTAATCAATATACAAATTTAATTTCAGATAAATCTGGGAGATGGTTTGATGATTCCTGTGTAAATAAAAGCACTTTAAACAAATATATAGAAAAAACAAACGACATATATTGGAAAAAGTTCTCCAAATCAGATCATTTTTACTCTCAAGTTAGTAATACGGATAAGGAAACTAGAGAGGTCGAGGTGTTTGACTTTACTGTTGATACCGAAGATGAAGGCTATCAGTGTCTAGTTGTAGACGGAATGCTTCTTCACAATTGCGTGGGTAAGAAAAAAGTAGACGAAATGAAGCTTTGGGAAGAGAAAATCAAAGCTAAAATTCAAGAAAAGGGTCTCGATCCAAAGATCGGTGAGGTATTGTGGAAAATTGCTGATGATAGTAGTAAATACTCATTTAATAAATGCATTTATGAAGAGGAAACGGTAGAAACTCGCAACGGCCAAAAGAAATTAAAAAATGTTGTCACCGGAGATGTAATAAAAGCATACGATACAAAGAATTATTGTGATATTTTTGTTACCGTCTTAGATGTGATGGAAAACAGAAAAGAAGTTTTTGAAATAGAGCTGGATTCCGGTAGAAAAATTGCGACAAGCCTAGAACATAAATTCTTAACTGAGCAAGGAATGGTCCCGCTTGCGCAAATAATTGAAAATAATTTAAAGATAGCTGAATACGGAGAACATTTTTTAGCTTGGTCTCCGATAATTTCTTGCCAATCTTTAGGAGTTAAAAGAACAATTGATTTGGAAGTTGATCATCCGGACCATAATTTTTATGCGAACGGAATTGTTGTTTCGAATAGCCATAGTTCGGCCTATGCATCTCTCACAGCCGCAACCACTTATCTAAAATTTAGACATCCGAAAGAGTTCTTTCTTAGTTTGTTGAGAATGACCCGCCATGAACAGGATTCTTTGGGTGAGGTAGCCAAAATTCAAAAGGAAATGGTAAAATTTGGTATTAAACTTTTACCGCCGGATATTTGTAAATCGGAGATGGATTTTTCAATTGAAGGTGAAAATATTCGATTCGGACTCTCTTCTATTAAAAATATTGGAGAAAAGGAATTAGCTAAATTAAACTCTCTTAAAAAGTACTTTTCTAATAAGATTGAGATATTTAAAGTAGCCGACACATCCAAAATAAAATCCCCAGCTTTTGCGGCTTTAATTCAAGCTGGAGTTATAGAGCAATTCAGAGAAAAAAGAACTCTGACCGTTTTGGAATTCCAATTATGGAAAGCGTTAAATGAGAAGGAGAAGTCTCAAGTCGAATTAATTGCACAAGATTTTAATTATAATTTATTTGATATAGTAAAACATCTAAACTCGAATAAAAATGCGGAAGGAGAATCCGTAATTAAAGATAAAAGACTTGAAACTATTAAAAAGAAATATCAGCCTCACAAGCAGATTTATCTCAATAATATTAAAAACGAAGATTTCGCGAATTGGTATTATGAATATAAATTGATCGGATTTAGCTGCACACATTCATTAAAAGATATTTTTTCTCAAAAAACACATGATTTGTCGGATACTGATGAAGCGTTATCCGCACATCCAGGAGAAACTGTTAAGATCGTTGGAATATTAAAAGAAACTTATTCTGGCACTAGCAAAAATAAGAACAAATATCTTAGAATGCAATTGTCTGACGAGGTAGGAGAGATTCCGGTTTTTCTTTTTGATGTTCAGAAAAAAGGCGGACGCGACTCCTCTTACGAGATTTCAATGGAGATCAACGGCGGTAAAAATCCTAAAGAAGGGGATATCGTTATAGTTGAAGGCAAAAGAAAAGATGATGTTATTTTCGCCGACTTAGTTGTAATTAAGAACAATAAAGTACATATTAAGGTCGGAGATATAAAAGATGACGAAGCCGACGAGGAAGAAGAGGGTTCTGTTTCATAGCGATTTTGCGCTCGTTAATACTGGGTTTGCCAAAAATACTAAAAATATTCTGTCTTATTTGTATAAGACCGGAAAATATGAAATTGTAAATTTGGCTTGCCATGCTCAGGATAATAGTCCGGAATTAACCCGAACTCCATGGAAGAGCGTCGGCTCGGTTCCCAATCAGAACGAAATAAATAACTTTCTTTCTAAATACAAGCCGGAGCAGCATCCTTATGTAATGAGAGATGTTCATTATGGATCTTATGCCATAGACCGCGTAGCGTCTTCTTTTAAACCGGACGTTTATTTTGGAGTTCAAGATATTTGGGGCGTAGAATATTCTATAGATAAGCCCTGGTTTTCTAAAATTTCATCTGTTATCTGGACCACACTAGACTCTCTACCTATTCTTGATAGCGCCGTTAATGCTGCGCCGAAGATTAAAAATTATTGGATATGGAGCGATTTTGCCACCAAGGCACTTCACCAATTAGGACACAAACATGTTAAAACGGTTCATGGAGCCGTAGAGACAAAGGATTTTTATCCGCTTTCTTCTGAAGTTAAGGAGGGGTTAAGAAAGCGGTTTAATTTGGATGGATATTTCGTTTCCGGCTTCGTTTTTCGCAATCAACTTCGAAAGCAGGTCATCCAGTTGATGGAGGCGTTTAAGTCGGTCAAAACAAAATATCCGAATCAAAAACACAAATTGCTCCTCCATACATATTGGGCTGAAAGTCAAGGTTGGGACATTAAGAAGTATATTAATTATTACGGATTATCTAATGATGACATTGTAACTACTTATGTTTGTAAATCTTGCAAAGATTATACCGTTCAAAGTTACACTGGAGAAGATATCAATTGCCCATGTTGCAAAGCCGAAAAATCTTGCGTAACATCAAATATTATTCTTGGAGTTGACGAAAATCAGCTTAATGAAATTTATAATTTGATGGACCTTTACGTTCATCCAATTTCTTCTGGTGGATTGGAGCTACCAATCGTTGAGGCTAAATTAGCTGGCGTTCCGACGGCTGTAACCAATTATAGCTGCGGAGAGGAGATGTGCAGTAAAGAGGCTAATTCATTCGTATTGGAATACGAGAAATACTATGAGCCGCAAACTAATTTTATTAAGAGCACTACACTTCCATCTTCCATAGAAAAAGCCATTTTCCAGGCTTATACAATGGATAAAGACGAGCGTGAAGAAATGGGCTTAGCTGGCAGAAAATGGGTGATAGAAAATTTCGATACTAATATCATAGGTAAAATATTAGAGGATTTTATAGACAATTCTCCATTTGTTGAAAATTTTGATGAACTAATTAAACCTACTAGAGCTGATTATAGAGCTGATATTAATGACGTATTTTCAGAATCAAGTGAAAAGTTTGTTGATGAGCTTTATCGTAGGATTTTGAAACGGGAGCCCGATGAAGAAGGGCGAAAGCATTGGATTAATACTTTAAGTGGGCCTTTTGATCCAAATATTCGTCAAAACGTAGCCAACTTTTTCCGGAAAACGGCTACGGAGGAAAACGCTAAAAACGGCATTCCAGATAACGAAGTTAAATTTGAGGATCTTCTTGGGAAGGAAGATTCGGGCAAAAGAATTCTTTACGTTATGCCGGAGGGAATAGGAGATATATTCCTATCAACTTCACTATTTCAGTCTTTAAAAACCCAATATCCAGATTGTAATCTTTATGTAGCCACGAAGCCGGAATTCCATCAGGTTCTTCACGGCAATCCTTTCGTTTATAAAATATTGCCTTATGTTCCGCAAATGGATTCTCTTTTATGGTCCGAGGGGCAAGGTAATCATATGGGATTTTTTGAAATAGCCTTTTTGCCATTCGCCACCACTCAAAGATTTTTAACTTACGTTCACAACGGTAAAACAAATATTGCTTACAAGGATTTACATGCATCTAATTGAAACTTACGCCACTAATTGCGGATTACAAATAGGAAAACCTTATATTTATGAAAAATATTTTCCTATTCCATTCAAGAAATACGTTGTCATTCAGCCGTTTAGTAAACCGTCTAAAAATTATGATTTATGGCATGATGTTTTGGAAATGGTTCATAAGCCATTAACTGAGAATGGATATGCAATTGTGCAAATAGGAGCAAAGGGCGAGCAACCGCTCCCCGGCTGCGCAAATTTAATTGGCATGACTGATTTGGGACAATCCGCCTTTATTATCAGGAAAAGTCACCTTTTTATTGGTGCCGACTCTTTTGGGGCACACATAGCCTCTTATTATAATTCGCAAGGCTTCGATAATAAGATTGTTAGCCTCTATTCTAATAATAACATAAATAATGTTAAGCCTTATTTTGGCAATCAAAATGATTATAGGTTATTGGAGCCGGAAAGGAAGAATTACAAACCTTCTTATTCATTAGAAGAGAATCCAAAAACTATCAATTTGATCAAGCCGGAGTCTATAGCTAAAGCTATACTTGAACTATTAGGATTATCTTATACATTTCCAAAAATCGAAACTATTTTTGTTGGAGATAAATATGTTAATAAAATAATTGAAGCGGTACCAAACCAAGTCATAGATCCTAATAATTTTGGCATCAATCAGGTTATTATTAGAGCAGATTTATGCGACCTTAATCTTAATGCGATTGCTCAACAATTATCCGTTAGCAAAAGCATCCTTTACTTGGATCGACCTATTCCAAGCGGATTTCTAAATAACTTTAAACATAGGATTAATCAAATCGTTTATAGGCTTGATTATGATAAAAATGGTAACACTAAATTTAATGGAGATTTCGTTAAAGAATTATCTAAATCCGGTATTAATTTTAGCGTTATTAGCTACTTAAATGATAAAGATTTAGAAGCGGCTAAATTCTCTTGCATGGAATTTGCTATTATTTATGACGCTCGAACTAAATTGCCGGAAATTTTAAATAATTCGGTTGGAAAATATTACAAAAGCGGGAAAATTATCTTGAGTAATAGTAAAGTTTACTCTAGCGTTTACGCATTAAAAAATAATTTGCCGTCGCCATCTTTTAGCTTTTCTTCATCTATTATTGATGAAAAAATGATTAAGGATTCTAGCTGGCAGGAAGAGTATACTCATTTCCTAGTTTTTTCCAAAAATACTTGACCGAAGTTTTTCAATCTGATAATATGATACCATGAAAAAGAAAGAAATTGACATTTTTGACGAAGATGCTGAGACTCAAGTGGAAGCTATTATTGAGGGTAGTACTTTAGTGGGCGGCGATGGCCCATTTGAGGCTTTGCCGGAAATACAGGACAAGGACAAATGTTACTTCCCAAAACTTTCATCGATATCGATACCCCCAACAGCAAGAGATGAAAGGGGGCTCTTAAAGAATGTTAAATACGTATTCAAAGAGGACGGTACCGTAGATTGGCGAAAAATGTTGAAGCCGGAGCATTTCGTTCCTAATCGAGAAAAGACGAAGGAAACGGATATTTCCAAGATTCCGGACGAGCATCTTTTGATTCTGCTTGATGGAATTAAATATTTAGCCAAAATTCGAGGCTATCATGAAATTGAATATTCTCCAATTGGAAGCCTGCCATTTCAGGATTATGTAAATGTAAAATGCACAATTAGATGGATTAAGAATTTTGAAGAAGATCATTGTCAAACGTTTTCTGATATTGGAGATGCATGTTTAAACTCCACAAAAGGATTCGGATCTTTATTTTTAGGTCCAATCGCGGCAAATAGAGCATTTATCCGATGCGTTCGAAATTACCTTGGAATTTCAATTTACGGCAAAGAGGAAATGGCACCAGAAGGTGACGAAGAGCGGCAGAATGCAGAGAAGGCATCTCGAAGCGGAGACTCGGCTGCCCCTCCAGCAACCGATAAACCTCACAAAATACTTCTAAATAAAATGAAGCAGTATAATCCGCCGCTTACTTTTTCGGCTGTAAAAGATAAAATGATCCAAGAAGGAGAGCCCGGTGCTAAAAATTGGGAAACGATAGAGGATATTCCAAATATCGTTATATTCAAGATCTTGGAGAGGATGAATGAAAAACTCAAAAAAGCCAAATCTTAATTAAATATTCCGTAAACCTCGATTTCAGCCGCGACAAAGCGCGTAGATTGCTCTGTTCCGGCTGATAATTTATGAGATATGAATTTAATTTGATCCGCTTCATATCTTAAACTATAATTGCCAGTATTAAATCCATAACCGCTAATATATTCAGTTCCGGCTGATATACTAGCGGTTCCTGTGTATAATAATGAGCCGGTTTTCAAAAACTGGATTTCCAAATATTGAGTAAAAGAGCCGCTATTTGAAAAATAATTCGCATCCGAAACTGGATAAAATCTAATTTCGTGGATTTGCGCCACTCCATTTAATGATGCGCTTAAATATGGATTTATTCCAGTTTCAGTTGAGCAGTATAAACCGTTAGCGTAACTTCCACCAGTAATGCCGTCAAATGCCAAATTAGGACCGTATAAACCTGAAAAATAAGCCAATCCGCTTGAGCCGGTAAGATAAGATGATAATTCAGTATTTATATAGTCAAATCGTCCTATATTAGGTAAAGGCTGCAAATAAATTAAGCCAGAATAATATCCAGTAAAATTACTATTTGAAGCGTAAATTAAATATTCTCCAGTAGATACTCCAGTTAAAAATGCATTACCAGTCAAAGAGCCGGAACCCAGAACAATATCGTAGTAAAAATTATTTCGAGAACCTAACAAATCTAAAGAGCCGCTTGTCCTTAGAACTCTTAGAGAAGAGGATTCTGGCGAGGAGCCGGGATAAGCAGAATCGTAAATAGTTATGCTCTTACCAGAAGCTACACCTGAATTCCATCCAGAAAGCCAAACTTTATTTATTAAATTTAATTCTGCGCCGCCAATACTTATTTTAACCGATTGACCACTTATGAGTCCGGTTGGAAGTACGTCGGAAATTTCTGGTGTCCCAGGCGTGCGATAAAACGAGTAAGAGCTTGGATAATAAGATACTCCATCTTGGCGAAGGATAAATATAGATCCAGATGTAACCCCACTAGGCAAATATCCAGTGAGCAATACATTGCTAACTCTATCAAATCCTGTAAAAACTCCATCAATTAAAACTCCATATTGAGATCCGGTTTGATATAAATATTCAGAATAAAAATTTGCTCCAGATATTCTTATTGGCGTATTGATGTATCCACTTGTAGGAGTTACTCCAGTTATTAAAACGGTTGGTACAAAAGGAATACTGGAAATAGCACTTACTCCACCACTATTTAAAACCTTTATATTTCCGGCTATATTTCCAGTCGGAACGGTAAACGTTAAAACTCCCGTACTGGTTACGGAAAATGTAGCGTTGATATTGTTGATATAAACATTTGATAATCCACTAAAATTATAGCCGGAAACCGTTATCGTATTTCCTTGATATCCAGAGGTTGGGGAGAACGACCATATTGATGGAGCTGGCCAAAAATTTCCAGTCCAGGTGCCAGATCTATTCCTAGAAGTTGACATTACGGTTATAGGTCCATAAAGAGCGTCAGATGGAATGATAACATTTATCAAAGACTCTCCAATTACATTAAATGACCCACTTTTACCATTAAAAAATACTCTGTCAATGTCATTAAACTTAGAGCCAGATATAAAGATTTGCTGACCAGAATATCCCGTATTTGGAATCACGTTTAAAATAGATCCGGTATCATAATTAATAGAAATTCCGGTAGAAAAACTTCCGTTAAAGGAATTTAACACTAAAGTTCCAGATGTTGCGGAAGACGGCACTACAAATGAAATTGAGCTACTTAAAGCCGCATACTTAAAGGATCGGATAGGCTTTCCACCTATTTCTATAGAATAAACATTTTTAAATTCGTTTCCGTATAGCGTCAATGTATCGCCGGGGGAGACGGAATTTGAGCTAACGGATGTTATAATTGGAGGGTCGCCAACATTATTTTGTATAACGGAAACCTTATGCGTAAAAATGTTATCCTTTGACCAACCCATATCCATAGAATGTAACATTCCAGATATGTCAAATACCTCATTGCAATTAGAGTCGTTAGGATGATTTAATGTAATCCTTAAAGTTGACGGCCTGCCGGTTAAATATAAATTTCCAGATGCCATGTCGCAGGTTGCATCAAAACTTATACTTTTTTGCCCAAAAAATATCGCATCCGGCTGAATATTAGATCTTATACCTCCGGTAATTGCATAATAATAAGGATTAATTTCGGATTCGTAAGTAAAATTTCCTTGAGTTATATGAAGATAACCTTCATCCTCATTTGAATAATTGGATAATGTGCAATCGCTAAATGTTAAATATGTTATATCTTCTGGAATTGGAGTAATTGCCAAAGGAGTTTGAGTTTGCGGAATTCGACCCCTTATTTTTTGAAAAATAGAATTATCAAAATTAAATGATCCGCTTAATGAATCGAATATATCTACTTCAACCAAAGCTTTAGCTGGACTATTAGGAATTATATCTAAAGAATATTTCCTTAGCCATCCACTAGAAAAAGTTAATCCGCAAAAATTTCCAGATATGGCTTCCGTCTCATTCCAAAAATATCTTTTAAACGGATCGTTACCAGTAAGATAATATTGTATTGACATTGACGTCCTTATATTATCCGCGGCGGAATACGAGAATGAATTTCTTTCGCCTTGCAGATAATTAGGATCTAATGAAGTTGAACTATTTAAACTTACATTATCGCAAAGCAAAGTTTCTCCATTTATCGATAAATACGTGTTCTTGTAAGAGTAAAAAAATGAAAACGACATACTTTAATAATATTTTGTAGCCGCAACTGAAAATTCAAAATCAGATCCGGCAGGTGAAGAATTGGAAACGGCTGTAACCTGAAAGCCGGAAATAAACATCCTCCTTAGATAAACCTCCTGATTACCTATTTCTTCATCGATGAGCTTGTTGTAAGAGTAAAAGTCAATGGCATCAATTTGGTTATTTAAAAAGCTTGGTAAATACTTTCCTGACAATGTTGGCTGGGAGTGCAGCGATTCTTGTCCGAAAGCCATAGATAAAGATTGCTCTCCATGTGTCAATAATACTTGAAATGGATTTTGAGATCCTATTATATATATTGGAGCATAAGATAAAGCCATTGAATAACCTATAGAGTTAACATCAAAATCTACGCTCTCTCCATCTAAGCTAAACCTGGTCGAATCGGCATGGATAAATTTTCCGCCAGAGGAGTAATAACTATATGGGGAATAAGATGTTATTGAACCTGTAATAGGTGAAAAGCAGGTGAGTGAGGCGGAGCATTCATTGATCGAATTGGGGGATACTCTGATAGAGTAATTTTCCAAATAAAACATTCCGGTAATTCCGGCAAATGATATTTTGAAAGGGTGCATTACCGAATGAACTGACCCAGTATGACATTGAAAAACATGATCCAATAATAAATCATTGGCATTATCAGGATAATAATTAAAGCCGATTTTTACTACTTGCCCTCCATTTTGCAATTGCTTTGGGCTCCATTTTTGAAATCCGGCTATGCCAATCTCATTTAAATTATTTTGAATGCTATAATTTAAAGAAGGACACGCAATTCCTGATCCATCAACCTTAATCTCTATATTGTTAAAATTCATTCGTAAATATCTTTCCTATAAGCCAAATTAACTTTAACAACATCGTTCGCGGCTAAAGAGTACGATTGAGATGTGAAAATCATATCTGAAAAAGAATAAGATTTAATTTCTTGACCCTCTGTATTTTTTAAAACTATATTTATATTTTGTTTGTTTTCATTCGCAGGATAATCATCAGTTTTTTTGTATGAAAATTGGCTGGCATCAAAAGATAATCCTACCGTAATACTTATTGGATAAGCTGTTGATATTGTTGGATTTGCCTTACCTATCTTGTATCTTGAATTTCTGTTTACAGTAATACCGATTTCGTATGAAGTTAATTGGCTATCTCCTATAAAATTCAACTCCTCTAAACATCCAACATGAATGGCTTTAAATATACCGGTTGGCTCTGACGCATTGATCGAGATTAAATCTAATAAATCCTGAGCCGTGAAATTTAAAAACGGCAATTTTCCGGCTGCTCCATAAGAAGTTATTCCAACATTTATATTAGGATATTCATTTAAACTGTACGAATGTCTATAAGAATTTAAATAACAACTATTTAAAATATAATTATCACCAAATTCGTTTTCGTTATTTAATACGTATAAATTGAAAGATGAAGAGCCGGTATATGGCAAAAATAGATCTTGGCCTAAAAATAAAGTACTTATGCTTGCGGATGAAACTTTTGGTCCAGATTTTACATAAATGCTATTTGATGCTCCTAAATGGTTTAAATTTGAAACCGGCACTTCAAAATTAGTTTGAAAAGACTGAACTCCAGGAACGTTTTTATCATTTATAAATAACGTTTGGTCAAAATGCCTAATCGGAGAGCCTTTTACAAATCCTGCCATAACCTTTTACCTTATTAAAGTTTACACTTTTTTCGTGTAAATAAAAATAAGGTTTAAGGTAATATGGGAACTATAATTTCAGCTCTTCCAGCAGCGACTAGTTTAAATAAATTAGACGAATTTCCTGCTAACTCGATTGGAGCGGCTCCAACTAAAAAAGTGACCTTCTCCGGAATAGCCGATTTTCTGCATTCTAATTATTTTGCCGCGCTAGACAATACTTATTCTGTAGCCGGTTCTTATGGAGAAACTTACAAGACTTTACACGTAGTAACAGGTAATGTTCTTTATACTGGAGGCAATATTATTAGATTGGATTCCGGAACCGGAATGTTTCAAAAACTAATGGGGGGTAGCTTTACTACCAATTCGGCTGTTTCTTTATCTTCTATTATCCTTGGTGGGGCGACTAATACCGGTAGAAGCAATTATAATTTTATAGGAAATGGAACCGGAAATTATATAACTGGAGATTTTTCGGTAATATTGGGGGGACGAGGTAATAAAATTTATTTAGATAGCCAAAACTGTTTTATCGGATGCGGAGAAGGTAATAGAATTAATTTTGGTCAATATTCTGTTATAGTGGGAGGATTTAACAATAGAAACTCCGGCAATTATTCTGCTATAGTAGCCGGAGAAAGTAATACTGCTACTGGGTTATATTCATTTATTGGAGGAGGCTTATCTAATTCTATTGATGGAGATAGTAATTCGGTTATTGCTGGAAACTATAATACCATTATAGCCTCATATAGTTCATTTATAGGTGGCGGCACTGAAAATTATATAAGCGGAGATTATTCTTGTATTGTTGCTGGAACTCAAAATCAAATTCTTGATAATACGTGTTTTATAGGCGGAGGAATATTAAATAGATCTTGCGCAGATTATTCTTGCGTTGTCGCCGGATCTACAAATTGGGCTAGCGGGCAATATTCTGCAATTGTAGCAGGAGCCTCAAATAAATCTTACGGCAATTACTCATTCGTTGGCGGTGGACAATCTAATTGGGCAACCGGAGCATCATCCTCTATCGTAGCAGGGAAAAATAACATCGCTTCTGGTGAAAATTCGGCTATAGCTGGAGGTTTTCAAAATACGGTAATAGGAAATGGAGCAGCTATTGGCGGTGGCGTTTATAATACTGGACGTGGAGCTTATTCATTTATCGGAGGTGGAACCGGCAACCTTTGTACTGGAGATAGCTCTTTCGTAGGTGCTGGAACCGACAATTTAGCCTACGGAACATATTCATCCATTTCAGCCGGAGCATCCAATAGAGCAAGATCTTATGGATCAGCCGTAGCTGGGGGCACCAATAACGACTGTTCCGGAGTTAATAGTTTCATTGGGGGAGGCATTTCTAATGTTGTCGCATTCGACTACGGTACGATTGGCGGAGGCGATTCTAATGGCGTTTATGGGCAATTGTGCGGCGTTTTTTGTGGAGTATCTAATTCCGCATCAGGTAGTTATTCCGTTATAGTAGGCGGAGATACGAATACGGTATCCGGAAATTATCAATTTATTGGAGGAGGAACAACGAATAGAATATCTTCCAGTTCTATAAGGTCTTCTATTCTTGGTGGCAGGGCAAATATATGTGATGGCGTGGAATGCGCTATCGTTGGTGGATGGGGTAATGAGGTAAAGGGGAGTCAATCTTGGGTTGGCGGCGGCTTCGATAATGATATAGCCGAAAATACTGGGTCATTCATTCTCGGCGGAAGATTAAATGATATTAATAGTAATGGTAATTACAACTTTATTTTAGGTGGAATAAATAATGTTGGCTCAGGGAATTACACGTTCACGGCTGGAGAAAGTAGTATTACTAAAGGGACTCGGCTAATTAATTTTGGTTGGACGGGTCAAGTTTACGGGGTTCAAAATATCTTCTTATCAACGTCCGGCATAATGACTGGAAATTACAGTACTATTTTAGGTGGAACTAGCAATACTGTAAATTCAAATCACAGCTACTCTTTCGGTAATTTTAATACAATACCAGTTGGAATTAATAATTGTTATTGCTTCGGATCTTATATTAATGGAAGTCATTCTGGCGCAATAATTTTAGCCGACAGCGTTAATGCAACCAAACAATCTGTAGCGAATGACTCTTTTAACGCTTCATTTACTGGTGGATATTATTTTAGCGGCTCTAACCTTCACGTAAAATTAAGCCACGGCATTCCGAGCGCCACGGCGGATACTGTTGGCAGCGTTGGAGAAATAGCTATAGATAGTAATTATATTTATATCAAGACTCCTACGGGCTGGAAGAGAGCTGGACTTAGCACTTTTTAAAATACTATGGAAGCTTCTATTATCAAAGGTACAAATCGAGTTGTTTGCTCTAGCAATATAAAAAGAGCCGACGTGAGAGTTGGCTCGTTATTAAAGTTTCAAAAAGGCAAGTCTTATTATAATGTAACAGCCGTTGATGATATTTATCTTATTAAAGATTTTAAATCAAATGGCGGGCAATCAATTGAGATTGAAGGAAATTTAGATATTAATTTAAACGTAGGGGACGAGATAATAATATCTTACAAAGAATATGAGTTGTCGGCAGTTTGGGGGATAACTAAGCCGGGAAGCGGATATAAAGTAGGAGATACATTGAATTTTGTTGGGGGTACGCCATCTATCGACACTTCAACTGGATTAAATTTAACCGCTTCCGTAAAAGTTAAATCCGTTGATCCAAAAGGTGGAGTAAAAGAGATCGCTTTAATCTCAAAGGGTAAATACATTATTCAGCCGGAAAAATCCGTTCAATTATCCGGCTCAAATGGATCTGGCGTCGTTTTAGAGGTTGAATATAATTTAATTAATAATAGAACTACCGTTGAAAGAGTAATATCTTATATTGATCCGCAAGCTTCTGTAGCCTATATATTATTAGATAATCCATTGCCAGCCGGAATAAAAGTCGGCAAATTATCTTGTGAAAAAATTGAGATATTTTTAGATAGGTCTTATGATGAGCCGAGTGAAAATAATTCAGCATTTGCTCTCTATAATGATTTTACAGCTCACTTAAATTTAAGTCTCTTAGTTCCGAATTCATTTAGTCAAGAAGCTTTAATAAATAGAAACTTCTTAACATTAGACGCTAAGATAAAAGAATTAGAGGCTAAAATTTCTCAATTATCTAGCGTCAATCATTTGCCGAATTGAGCCTCCAGGTTTTAATTCAGTTTGAATAACGGTTAATGTCATAGCCTTCATAGATTCAGCTAATTGTCGGCTTTGACTTGCATCTCTATCATTTGAATTTCCATTTTGCCCAGAATTATTGGATGAGCTATTTTCAGACACGGATCCGCTTTTATCAATTGTAATATTAACTTCTTGATTCAATACGACTCCACCTTTTCCAGAGTTAGATTCAAGAGCCTTAATTAATCTATCAATTCCATCGTTTGCAGAATATGGCGCGGAAGGAGAATCGCCAACCATTCCTCCTTCAGCTTTACGAACCTGAATCTCTCCACGATTTAACTTATCAAAAAATTGACGACCATTATCTTGAACCGGTTTGCGGTTAAATACAAATTCTCCTCCGGTTAATAAAGCTCGAACTTCGCCGCCGTCAGCATATCGGCGATAAGGAATTTCACCACCCATGCCTCGACGAATAATTGGTGGAGGAGAGCTATATCCAAACCCTTGATAGTAATTTGGATTTGGACTTAACCCAAAGTTACTATTGGAGAAGCCTCCCTTTGCGCCTAGATTGGCTCCAGAGGCATAGGAAACTCCAGATGTAGTGATTGGCTGCGAAACTACGGTGGAGCCGGTGTACGCGCTCTGAAGAGATTGTGTTCCCAAATTAGCAGCTCGGTTACTTGTATAAGCGCCAATTCCAACGCCAACCAAACTAATTCCAGCTTGAATTAGAGCCGCTGTCGCCGCCTGTCTCTTTTGCTTTTTAAATGCTCTTAAAGCTGCCGCCACTTGCTCGTCATAAGCCGCTCTATCTCTTAAATAATCGCCTAAAGCGCCTTCTCGACCAAATTTAATTTGATTTTGAGGATTATTCTCATCCTCCAAAGCGAAAGAAGATAAATTTGGATCAGTTAAAAATTCTCCAGATGTCGGCTTATTAGGATCATCGTAAAGATAAGTATTGGCAAAAGCCGCATTTATACCTCTATTACCGTCAGTTACAACAATAGAATTTTTTCCATCAAAGAAAGCCTTGCCTTCGTTTAATTTAGTTAATAACTCTGGTCCGTACTTCTGAACGGCGGCTTTTTTAATAACATATTCTCCAGAGGTTAATGAAGCCGGAACGTCATCTGTAACCCCAGATCCACCTTGAACCAGACCGCCGGTTGAATATTTATTAACTATACCACCAGAATTTCTTCGTACAGAAAAAGCATTGCCTAAAGATCCAAATGCGGCACCGAATATATTATTTAAAGCTATATCTAATGCTATGTCTCCAATTTTATTTCCGATTCCAAGTAAGAAGTCTTGAAAAGCTTCCCCAGCGTCCTTTGATCCATCTTTAAATGAGTTAAATGCGTCTTTAAATGAAGACTTAATAGTTTGAGCCGTGGTCCGCGCTCCATTTTCTATATCGTCATAGAAATCTCTAGTATTGTATCGAAATTCATCAAAGAAAGCCTCGCCGATCGATTGATTTGATAATTTTCCGCCATTGGCGTCCTGCTCAGCATTTCTCAAAGCTTCTTGTTGATCTCGAAATTGTTGTCCTGTAATATCACCCCTACGGAAAGCCGTTAAGCTTTGCGCGGCTAAAATCTTATTTAATTCAAGCGCATATTTTCTTTGACCCTGAATAGAGTCTTCAATACCTAAATTAATTTTCTTTTGAATCTCAACTCTCTTTTCCTCTAATGATGTAATAACTGTTAATCTCTCATTTTGAGAAGAAAATAATTGATTAGAATTTTGAATACTATTACGAACACTCTCCAAAATCGCTGGAATTTCTTTAATAGATTCCTTCGAATCAACCATTTCTTTGGCCATTTGCTGTATATCCAAAGGAACTGGAAGTCCGGATTGTTGATATCCGGAAAGTAAACCGGCGATACCCTCTCTTTTTAAGTTCTCGTCACCTATGTTTCTACCAAGATTTAAAGTTTCTCTCGCATTAAAAAGCGAGTTCCCTATTAAATTACCGCGTCCGGCTCTATCTAAAGAACTTTGAATTTCCTTTAAATTTATTTCTGTATTATTAGCTCCGGCGGCCGTTTTAGTTGCAGCATCCCTATTTTGTTCAGCAATAGTGTTCGCCTCTTCGAACTTGGCGAATATTTTGCCAAGATTTTCAAGAATTTTAGAATAAAAATCTTTAAGGTTATCCAATTCAGATTTTCTCGAATCAGTTAACCCTCCTTGAGAAATCGCCGCTTCTACTGTTGTTAAACCAGATGATAACTGACCCAATAATTCTCCAGCCCCTTGGGGCGAAGATACGTTTCCTATAAATGAGCCAATCCTAGAGGCATCCGTTTGAGCATCTTGTAAAATAGCTCTTCTAGCAAAATCTGGTAAATTTTTTCCTTTATTTAATATATCAGAAGTCCTATTTAAAAACTGGCTGATACCATTAGCCAAAGTGTCATTTACCTCCACTGAAAAATTTTTGAGATTTTCTCTTAAATCTTGCCCTGTCTTTCTTTGTATATCGGATATATCAATAGCGCCTTTATTAGATAAGTTTTGAGCATCTGATAAAAACGGTGCGGTTAAAGAAAATGAATTGTTCCGTGCTGCTGCCTGGACATTTTCAACACTATTTACTAAATTGGCTTCTATAGTTTTTGACAAAGAATTTTCCCTTGCCCTGACCTCAAATTCTGCGGCTAAAGACAATAATGAAGAATTTGCAGCCTCCCTCTCCCTTTCTTTTTCTACATTGGATTCGGCCACCGATTTATCAATTCTCCTTAAATTAGCTGTAGTTTCCGGAATTTGTTTAATCCTTTCACCTAAAAATTTGGCTACCGCTTGAGGAAAAGTTGTTCCAAAATCAGTGGAAGACAGTTGACCTAACCTTTGTCCGGCTGTTTGAAATCCGCCGGATTCGGCTAATTTTTGTAATTCAGTGATTATTTGAGTGCCTTGATTTTTTTCAAGCAATTTATTTATAGTCTCTTGGCTTTCTAATAATTTAATGAATGTGTCGCCTCTTTCATTTGTTTGAGAAAGAATATCTCGGAAAATGGTTCCGACCGTAGTCGTACCCTCTTTATTTAACTCAAAACCGCCTTCTTTAGATTTTTGAACCAATGCGCTAGGCCTATCTTGCTGTAATAACGTGGCAAAATTAAGAGAAGGAATTAAAGATCTCAATGTTCCCGAGCTATCAAGATTGAGGATTCCGGGTTTTATTTTATTGAAAATCGAAACGTTTTCTTGAGCACTTCTAGTTATTCTTTCTTGATCCGCATCATTCTTTGCTTGAACCGCATTTTTTAATATGGATTGTACAAGCGCATCTCTTTCCTCTGGAGTTTTTGCGTTTAAAATATCCCCCTTTTGCTTTTCTGTAATACCAGCGGCAACCAAAGCCGCATTTCTAGTAGCCTCCAATTCAGCTATTTTTTGGCCGGGAATATTCAAACGCTTCTCATAAATTTCAGCCAATTTTTCACTTGTAGTTACGAAATCATTTAAAGACGACCTCAAGGATTCCAATGAAGACGCGGCCGCCTCAAACCTTTCATTTAATTGCGGCATTAAACTAGAAAAACTTTCAATTATTTTGGGAAGTGATCGGGATAATCCGAAGAGTCCGCCGATAGCCGCACCCCATGGGCCGCCAACCGCGAACCCAAGCCCCGCTTGACCTAATACTTGCCCTCCTTCATCAGCTAAGGCTTGAGAACCTCTTACAAGAGGAGAAGAGGCTTGGCTTCTTGGGACTATAGCTGATATCCCTTCAGAAATCGCTCCGCCTACCAATGGTGCCAAAATTGTTAAAGCAGACGATCCTAATCTAAATCCGCGAGCGTTACCGTCTTTGGCGTTAAATCCAGGAGGCAAAAATCCAAGCGCCTGAGATGAAGTTGGTGGTAAAGAATTAGCAAAAGAAAAAGGAGTTTTGGCAGGATAAGCTAACGGACCAGCGGTAGCAATGTTACTAGCGTTTTGAGCAAAAGATGAGCTACTTTGAGATAAAGTCGAAATCGAAGTTCCCGTAAAATTATTTGGATTTGTAAAAACTTGTGCGGTACCCCCCTTAAGAACTGGTTGCCCTGGAATTCTTGGGGGCCCAATAGTAAAATTGCTTCCCAGACCTTGAATATCCGGCACGGCTATTGACGCTGCGTAGTTTTGATTAAAAAATGATGCGCCATTAGCAGATGCCTTATTTATTAGACTATTTAGTACATTATTTTGATAAGCCGGAAAATGAATATCATCCCCTTTTTGTAAAGCTCCATTTTGAAAATAAAATGGGGATTGATTAAATATTATAGCCTTAGCGGAATTTATTAAATCATTAATCTCTTTCGAAGACCCACCTCTAGCTTCGGCATTAGTTATTTTCGATAAGATTGATTTTAAATCATCTCTTTGGCTTTGTGTTAATCCTGGGAAGTTACTTCTTATATTTACATTTTTTAACCCATTAAGATTTCCACTTTGAAGTACTAAATTGGGATTTAAACTTGCTTGAGCCTGAACCCCGAAATTAGTAGGAATATTAGATTGAGGTGGAATAAGTTGATTTTTAACAATCGAGAATCCTTGTCCCAATGGAGAAAATGATTCCCCGGATTGTGGTAATATCGGAGGTTTACCTAATCCCGCTCCTTGAGCCATGGCCGCATTTTGTTGTTGAATCACCCCAAGAATTTGCTGTTGAGTGGCTAAATTTTTACCAGCAGCCGTAGTTATACTATTTACTATAGAAACTTGTCTAGTTGAGCTTCTATTTAACGCTATCATAATCTGGTCCGTCTTTTTCAAGGCGTCCTGAATATTAATAAACGAAAATAAAGCTACGCTTCCTTTTTTAACAAATTCGGCAAAAAGTCTTCCTACAGCTATTCCAATACCTAACAAACCTGGTCCAGATATAAAATCTCCCAAGCCTTTTACTAATGCGCGACCTAAGCTGAAACCATCTTGCTCTAAGTTTTTATTTAAACCTTCCAAGCCAAAAATTGGACTGCTACCTTTATTAACAGTTTGCAGCAAACTCTTAGCAGCCGGGGCAAAAGTTAAATTACCAATATTTGATCCGGCTTGAATTAAATTATTTTTTGTAACATTTATTAAATCGACTAGTGTATCCTTATACAATTTATTACGAACAATAGCTTCATCGGTAGCATTAGCCGACACACTCACCACCTTGGCAAAATCAGAATTAGCCGAAGATAAATCTCTAAATGCAGCGGAAACGGCGTTTAATTGGTAAACTCCGCCAACAATTTTACGAACTTCGTCGGCAAATTGTGGGTCTATTTCAATAGCTTTAGCTACAAGCTTTAATTTTTCAACAGCATTAGAACTTCTATCTATCTCAATTCCAAATTCTTTTAATCTTTGAATAGTATCAACGTCAGATACTCTTGCAAAAATAGTTTTGAGTGAGTTACCGATTACAGATCCAGCGCGAGTAGTACGTTGTTGGATGGCTGTAATTAAACCTAAGTATTCGTCGAATGACAATCCGGCGTCTTGAGCTGCCGAGGCTGATCGCTGAATCGCTTCCGCTAAAGAAGAAGCTGATGTGGCGAATCTATTATCGACGGCTATCAATTTATTTACAACTTCAGTAGAGCTTAATAATGATCCGGAATAAGAGTTTACGGAAGCGGTAACGGCATTAATAGAGTCTTGGACATTCAATCCAGCCAAACGAGTCAATAATAGCGCATCTTTAGTTCTTTTGAGCGTCTCATTTAAATTTAAGCCTTGACGAGCGAACTCTTTAGCCGCGTCGGCAGCTTCGAAAAATGATTGCCCGGTTTCATTTCCAATTTTAAATATCTCTCGGCTAAAACTTGCCAACTCTCTTGTAGAAGACTGGAAAATTGCATTAATATCAGTTAAAGTCTTCTCTACTTGTATTGTAGCATTAGCAAGAGATTTTAAAGCATTAGCAACGCCAAAGAAAGCCGCTCCAGCAGAGCTAAATGATAATACGCGCCTATACGCGAACTGTAATTGGCGATCGAATTCTTGAGCATCGGCGGCTAGGCGTGAAAATTGTTGAGCGCCATTAACGCTAATATTAAATTGCCTAACTTTATTAAAGAAAGTATTCGCTTGCTGTTGAGCTTGCGATAAATTCAATCCAACTGAGATTGTCCCCGCCGATGTGGCCATAATTTTAACCTTTTACCAAATTTATTTACATTAAAAATGGTATTTAGGAGAATTAGCCCAATCCGTGAATACGAGCAAAGTCGTAAATATTAAGTTCTCCCTTTTGCTTTAACTCTTCCATAAGAGTATTTTTGGCTTTAGAATTAGAATTTATACCCAATTCCTTTAAATCATCAGAAGTAGCGCCCATCAACCCAACAGTCTGATTTTCTCCGGCTACGTTTTCGACTTCGGCTTTAGCCTTATCTTTTTCAAAATACTCAATTAATTTATCAGGATCATCAAGAATGTCTTTCGGTATTTTATTTCCCAATTCTTTATGTATATCTCTAAACCTACATCCTAGATGATAAAGATTTAATTGGAAGATGGTTAATTTCGAGGCTGGAATTCCAAAAAATTCAAACGCATTATCTACACAAATTAAACAATTTAATAAAAAGGAAGAGCAGGCTATCTTTTTTAAGTTTTCTTCTGTAAACTCCTTAATGCAAGATGAATATAAATCTGTATAATAATATACCTCATCATCTAAATCATTAATCTCTTCTTCTGAAAATAATGGAAATTCAAGTTTTGAATCTTTATAAAAACAACTTAATATGGAATATCTATAAAAACTCCTATCCGCAAACCTTTCTACCGTCAACCCCAAAAGAGACTCTCTTTCTTGGATAAGGTTATGTAATTTTTCTTCCTCTTCCTTTATCCTAGCTTTTATAGCTCTTTTTTTAGATGGAAGTATCTCTTTCCTTAATTGAATGCCTAAATTATGTATAATATTTTTGTATTGAGGAATCTCTAACTCATTATCTTTTGTATAATCTCCAGAAGCATAAAGTTCTTCTAATCTCTTAACTTCAGTTAGCAGTCCCGCTTCTTCCGCCTGCTCGCACGCCTGTTCATAAATATAATTTAACTCAGCGGTTTCAGAATTGTTGAGGTGTTTTATAAATAATTTACCACCGCCCTCTACGAAGACGGTGGAGTAACCTCTTAATATTTGAGAATATAATAATTTTAAATAATTCTCATTTTTCACAAATTAAATACTCTTTGGAAATCAGCTTGCTCTACTTTATTGTTAATAGATCTGCTTTTATGCCAAAATATAATTAATTTAACAAATTTACCAATAACCTGTTTATTAAAGTCATCTGAGTCTTTGCCATCAGAATCTTCCAATTCTTGATAATTTTCCATTTTAGCATCAAAAGTATCTCCTTGGAAAAAGGGTTTAAAATTACCGTCAACAATTTCGTATGACAACTGTAGCACATACCACATCCAAGTCCTAGTTCGAGCCAAGCCTTCGGCGGAATTGGCGAACGTTGTTTCAATTTGGCTTTCCCAAGAGTTAATTTTACCCTCGCACTCGGTCATTAAAGACATCAATTGGGCCTTTTTATCCTCTACATCTTGAGTCTTTTCAGATTCTGTATTTGATAATATTTCCTGATACTCTTTGTAAGCCTTAACATAATCCTCACGAAGCTTTCGCATTTCAGCCTCACGCTCCTTGGAAAAGGGGCCGTCCGCTTCTTCCAGCGATTTGTTCATTTTTGCGTAAGGCAAAACTCCATTTTTGATAAATTTAGAGTTCTCTACGGCAAAGAATAAATCCCCTTCGCTTTGAATTTTTGAATTTGGCTTACGAATAGCAAATTTTCGAATCTTTTCAACTTTATACGGAACAAGTACTTCTATTTCCTGCCCTTCCGCATTTTTTTGCTTTTCAATTTTCTTTTCTTCGAGTTCTTGCTTTAACTCAAATTCAAATAATACTTTAATTTTCTCACTCATAAAATAACAATCAACTCCTTAACATTAACCGGTCCAAAAACTAAATTTAAAAATTCTCTCTTTTCAGTTTCGTCCATTTTTCCATATTTTAGAAATATTCCAGAATACATTAACTCTTGCAAAGTTTCCGCATAAATATTATATTTAGCAAAAATATTATTGCGCACTGTATTCATTTTAAGCCTTTCCGAGGCTATGTTTTTATATTTATCAGGTATGTTCATGATAATTGCGAACCTATTTTATTTATCTTATCAATTTCGTTTTCGGTTGACCTAAGAGAGTCGTTTACTTTATCCAAGACTT
>JACCDG010755347.1_pt1 | contig 52368 bp, 50 predicted proteins | sample 7442471 | NCBI WGS metagenome assembly JACCDG01 (sample SAMN15323444, study PRJNA562643) | freshwater metagenome | isolation source: river surface water | place: USA:Blue River Watershed | collected 2017-08-17 | reverse complement strand
TAACATTTTACTTGCCAATAAACAGCTATTAAGTTACTATTTACCTAGCTTAATAGCGGTTTTATCCCATGTTGTTATTAGATAAAATTAAGAATTATTGATATGTCTTACCAAATAGAAATGATCAGTTTAGAAGAGTTAGTTCCTTCAAATCATATTTACAGGAAATTTGTAGAATTATGGGATTTTACTGACATTTAAAAAGAATTGACAAAAATAGAAATTGAATCAGATCACAAAGGCTTTGGAATTTTCAGATTATTCCTTACTCTACTTCTTCAATTCACAGAAGATTTAAGCGATAGAGAATTGGAAACCAGCAGGTTATCCAAGATCTTTAACATCTTAAAAGATCAATTAAAAGCTAAAGGCTGCATGAGTGAAGTATTCACCTTTATTGATGCATCTCATCTAATATTTAAAGCAACGCTTTGCAAAGAAGGAATAATTGCGTCTAAAAGACACAAATATCAGCAAAAATCACAAAGAAATTAACCAAGAAAACAAAATATTGCGAAAAATTAATCAAAAATCAGTAAATTTTTAATAGGGTTTTATAAAATTATATTTTGATATCAAAAATAAGTTAGGGAATTAGATTTGGGACGGGCCCATTATTTGCAAATTTTGTCAATAATATTAGCAAAAACAAAGAGCAACATGATGATCAAATTATCAAATTTGCTTCTGAGATAAAAACTGATGATAAAAAATTTACAGAGGTTAGAAAGGTGCTGCAAGAAAGAGCATCCAACTTGGTAACCTCTGACCCGCAGCGGGCTAATAAAATCGCTACTTTACTGCTAACAACTTTAGCAAGTACAAAATCCTCCACAGTAGTACAAACTGTATCTTTAGGAACAGGAAATGCACCACCTTTATAATAAAAATCGATTTTTTCTAAGGAATGCAAAACAAAATAAACTTGACTTGCAAAAGATATAAATTACAATTCCCGCCTCTTTTTAGATCGGGCTTTTTGCTTCAACAAATACAAAATTTGCCCTACTAAAATACTGGCAAGATTAGCTAGTTAGAATAACATTTTCAAATCAATTTAAATAATTAAGTAAAATGGCTGGTAAACCAAAAGCTTCAAAATCAAAAAGAAATTCGATTCTTTTTAAGATGGTTAGTACTGCTGCTACCGGATATTTTTATCTGGCACGCAGAAATCCTAAACAAAAGCAAGAAAAAATGCTTTTTCGTAAATTTGACCCGGTGGTTAGAAAACATGTAGAATTTAAAGAACAAAAACTTTCCAGCTAATAATTAATGACCAATATCTCTTCTTTTTCTGCGCAAATTATTGAAGTAGTTGAAAAGGCCGCTATATCTTGCTATGACTGGATTGGCAGGGGTCAAGAAAAACTGGCCGATAAAGCCGCAGTTACTTCGATGAGAAAAACTCTAAATGAAATAGATTTTAGAGGCCGGGTAGTAATTGGTGAAGGCGAGCGCGATAAAGCGCCGATGCTTTATATTGGTGAAAAAGTTGGTAAAAATGATCAGGGGCTTGAGGTTGATATCGCTCTTGATCCTCTTGAAGGAACCACAATTTGCGCTAATGGCGCTGAAAATTCACTGGCAGTAATTGCTTTTGCCAATAAGGGCAGCTTTTTACATGCTCCCGATGTTTATATGAATAAAATCGCAGTGGGGCCAAATTTGCCAAGTGGCATCATTGATCTTGATAATTCTCTTGTGGTTAATCTCACTAATTTGGCCAAGGCCAAAAAATGTGATATTTCTGATTTAACTGCTTTAATTTTAAAAAGAGATCGCCACCAGGAATTAATCGCTAAAGTTCGTGAGACTGGGGCCAAAGTAAAATTGATCAGTGATGGCGATATCGCCGCAGTAATTGCCTGCTCAGATCCTAAAACGAAAATCGATATTTATATGGGAATTGGCGGCGCTCCGGAAGGAGTATTAGCTGCAGCCGCTCTAAGAGTAGTTGGCGGTCAAATGATGGGGCGATTAATTTTTGATGATAGTGAGCCAGAGCAAATAACCAGAGCCAAAGAAATGGGAATCACCGACCTCAAAAAAAAATATAATGGCGAAGAAATGGCCAAAGGTGATGTAATTTTTGCTTGCGCTGGTGTTACTGATGGTTATATGCTAGAAGGGGTCAAAAAAATAAATAACAAAGTTATCGTTAATTCTTTAATCATGGATTCTTCTTTGAAAAAAATTTGCAAAATCTTTAGCGAAAATAACATTTAAATATATATACAAATGAGCAATATAAAAGTTTTAGGCCAATATATTAAAGATTTGTCTTTTGAGGTCCCGTCAGCACCGGAAGTTTTTTTACAAGATAATCAAAAACCTGACATTAATCTTTCAATTGACATTGATGCCAAAAAAATCTCCGAAGAAGGAACCTATGAAGTAACTCTAAAAATCTCAGCTGAAGCCAGCTCAGCAGAGCAAAAAGTTTTTATCTGCGAAGCTGCTTATAGTGGAATATTTTTGATCAGCAATATCAATGATGATGAAATAGAGCAAGTATTACTAATCTATTGTCCTAATATTTTATTTCCTTTCATCAGGAGAATAATCACCAATGTTGTAATCGATGGCGGCTTCCCTCCATTAATGGTTGAGCCAATAAACTTCGCCGAATTATATCAAAAAAGGCAAGAATTAGTACAAAACGAAGACATAAACAATAAAGTAGCAAATTAGAAGCTTAACCAAGCCTCAATATTTGCCGTTAAAATTAAAGCCGCTAATTCTTGAAAAAAGATCTCAGTTTCCAACTTATATCTTACCAATTTCCAGGAATTAGCGCTTAAAAGGAGAAATGGCCGAGTGGCTGAAGGCACCTTCCTGCTAAGAAGGTATATGGGTAAAACTGTATCGAGGGTTCGAATCCCTCTTTCTCCGCCATCCGCTTTCGCATACGCTACAGCGCGACTGGCTAGCTCCTTCGCGCTAGGCATCTACCGTCTTATGACCAACAATAAAAAAGTAAATAAAACTAAATTAGCTAAGAATCTGGGAATTGACAGATCTTCTCTTTACTATAAACCAATTTCCATCTAAGGATTTGGCATTAAAGAAAGAAATTGCAGAAATTCTTAAAAATCCATAAAGCCTATGGCCACAAAAGAATTAGCCATTAATTTAGGCATTATGGTAACAGATTACTATTGTCATTATTTCGGATATAGTCAGATTTCCCTCTCTGTTTCTTTGGTTATTGGTAACTTTAATAAATTTGTTAGAGCAATATTTTTGATATATTTTCATAAAATTATCTATGAAAACAAAAACTGAAGTTATAGTATTTATCATGGCTAGGATATGGCTAAAGGTTGTTAAAAAAAGTTCGAATTAAATCAAAAACTCTTGTGGTTAATTTGGCTTAATTCTTAAAAACTATTTCCTAGCATATTGATTTAATTGTGTCTAGAGGGTTGTTATCCGAAACTGGCGTTAAGAAGGTACCTGGTACTTTTTTTAGCACTACCAGGAATTTTGGTGGTAAAAAAGTAACTGGTACCTTTTCAAAATATTGCTATTTATATCTACATATTTATAATCTGCCTCACTTTTAGTAATTTTTTTAATTGTTAAATGAATAAAATAATCGGGCTTAAATATTTTAGATCGCTGGCTTGGATGTTGGTGCTGTGTTTTACAATTGGCTCTAACTTGCTTGCTAATCATAGATTTAACCATGAAATTACTGATTTTTTGCTTGATGGTAGTGGCTATTCGTTTGATAATAATGCTATTGTTATTAATCAGGATTTGGCTAAAAAATCAGAATCTAACCATCATTCAGATCACTCCGATTGCCAATTATGCTTTTCATCGCTAATTCAAAATCAGCTATTATTTTTTAATCTGGCGGTTTTTTCAATTTTCTTCTATGGTTTTTTGGTAATTTTTACTCAAAATTATTACCGTACTAAAAACTATCTAAATTCCTTCAATCTCCTTCGCGCACCTCCTTTCTTTTCTTAAATTAATCATCTTTTTTTACAGAGTTACATTACTTTAAATAATCATTTTTGGTATCGTAACATTTCTGCTATAATTAATAAAAACGGTAAAAAGTAACTATGCTTAACATAATGCGTAAAATAATATTTAATCCCTGCTATGATGTCGCTAATCGCTTAGATCAAGAGGATGCCAAATATTATGGCTCCCTTGGAATAAGTAATTTGGCCGGACTTGATTTAAATGATCAAAATCTGGAAATATATTTAGACTCTATAGCAAAACATCCAATAACATCTCTTAATTTAGCCAATAATATCATTACTAATGAAGGAGCGGCAATATTGGCAAATTTTATAAGAAGCCATAAGGCAACTGAAGTAAGCGGCAAAGCATTTAGAACAAATCAATATCTTTACAAAGTTGGTCATTATGTAGAAATCAGAAATGAACCCAAGATGCTAAGGGTTCTTAAAGAAATTGACTTAAGTCATAATCTAATCACTGACAAAGGAGCTCAAAAGTTATTAGATGCCATAAAGGAGAGTCCTAACATAATAAGCTTGAAACTAAGCAATAATTTCGTAATTAATGAACTTTTAGGAGAAATAAAGGAGGCTTGTTATGATAATATGCGCAAAACTGGTGAGCTTTTTTGCCCAAAACCAAATTCCAATCAAAACACCGCAGCCATGATTCTTGCTACTCCTAATAATAGCTTTGCAGCTACAGAATCTTTAAACTTAGCCAATAAAAAAACTCAATGCACATTGATGTAAACTAGCAATACAAATAAATTTATGAAAAAAAATAATTTTTTACTATTACTGGCAGTAACAACAGCCATTAATTTATCTAAAGCCAATGCTACTAATAATATTGCAGCAAAATCACCTAATAATTCAAAAAGCGATGCCGCAACTCTCAATTATCAGGTTAGCGCCACCAAGCTTGATCACATGCGTAATAAATTACTACCAGGAACCGGCAGTAGTATCTATGCTTTTGATCAAAAAGATTTAGAAAATTTGCCTCAGGGAAAATCTACCCCACTTAATCAGGTTTTATTGCAAGCTCCAGGAGTTAGTCAGGATTCTTATGGTCAAATTCACATACGTGACGATCATGCTAATGTGCAATATCGCATCAATGGCATTATCGTACCGGAGGCAATTAGTGGCTTCGGGCAGGCATTTGATACTCATTTTGCAGATAAAATTAATTTGCTTACCGGCGCCCTGCCGGCTCAATATGGTTATCGAACTGCGGGGGTGGTTGATATTCAAACTAAGAATGGTGCTTTTGAAAATAACGCTATTTCGGAAGTTACAATTGGCAGCCATGCTACCACAGCCCTAAATCAGGAATTTAGCGGCTCTAAAGATAAATTTAATTATTATCTTAATGCTGGTTATTTGGAAAATAATTTAGGGCTTGAGGCTCCAACCTCTGGGCATAATGCTATTCATGATTTTACCCGTCAAGATAAGCAATTTGGCTATTTTTCTTACTTACTTGATTCAACTACTAAACTCAGCCTTATTGTTGCCAATAATAGCAATAACTTTGAGATTCCTAATGTTGTGGGTCAAGAAAAATCCGGCTTCTCATCCACTAATCTTAATCAAAAGCAAGTTGAGTCAAGTAATTATACTATCGCCTCTTTAGTTGGAACCAGTAGCACAGATATTGATTATCAATTAGCAATCTTTAGGCGTTTTAGTAAAGTAAAATATTATCCTGATGTTAATGGTGAATTAATATTTAATGATGTTGCCTCAAAGATTGCCAATCAAGCTGAGGCTAGAGGTTTGCAAAGTGATTTTAGTTATCAGTTAAATGATGCTAATATTTTACGCTCTGGTTTTTCTTTTAGCCAGGAATTGGCAAAAAGCAATCGTTTAGTCTCGGTTTTTGAAGGTAACTCAGAAGAGCATAGTGATGACCCAATTAACCTTGCGGATAATTCAAAAAATAAAGCCAATCTTTATGGAATTTATTTACAAAATGAATGGCAGGCAAGTCAAAAACTTACGGTCAATTATGGTGCACGTTTTGATATTGCCAGAGGTTTAGTTAAGGATCAGCATCTCTCGCCTCGCATTGGCAGCGTTTATAGCCTGACTGAAAAAACTAAAATTCATGCCAGCTATGCTAATTATTTTACTCTACCACCAACTGAATTAGTTAGCTCTAGCAATTTAGGTCAATATAATGGCACTACCAATCAATCCGAGGTACCAACAAATAACAAAATTAAAGCTGAAACCGTTGATTATTATGATTTAGGAATAAGTCATCAATTAACTTCCAGCCTTAATTTAGGATTGGATGGCTATTATAAAAATATTAATAATTTGCTTGATGAGGGACAATTTGGCGAGGCTTTAATTGTGACGCCATTTAATTATCAAAAGGCCAAAATTTATGGTATTGAACTGAGCGCTAATTATCATCAGGATAATCTTTCCAGCTATTTAAATTTTGCTATTCAAAAGGCTAAAGCTACTAAAATTATATCTTCTGATTATCTGTTTGGGCAAGATGAGATTGATTTTGCAAATAATCACTATATCCATCTCGATCATGAGCAATCTTATGTAATCTCCGCCGGTTTGTCATATTTATTTAGACAAACCCATTACAATCTTGATGGAATTCACGGTAGCGGCTTGCGCAGAGGTGACTATAACTCTGAAAAAATGCCCGCTTACACCCAGTTTAATTTTAGCGCTAATCGTGAATTTAATTTGCCAATTATCAAAAAATTTAATGCCCGCTTGGCGATCGTTAATTTATTTGATAAAATTTATCAAATTCATGATGGTAGCGGTATTGGAGTTGGCGCTGCGCAATATGGCCCAAGACGTTCTTATTATTTAACCATTAGCAAATCTTTTTAAATCATGAAAATATTGGCTTGATTTATAATTTTAAAAAATCGATAATGATAATCATTATCATAATAGATCAAAATAACTAATAAAAAGGAATAATATGAAAACTACTGCAGAAGAATTGCCAAATCTTACGAATGAGCATCAATCTCAAATCAGAGTTGATAGAAATCTTAGACGATATTTTAAAAATACTATGATCACCGCCCTTCCGCTTTTTTACGCTTTAGGTCGCGTCTATCTGGTTAAAAGAGATTGCGAGGAAGTTTTCTTTGATGATCAGGAGGTGGTATTTAATGATGGTCATTTGACTGAAAAAGCATTAATTGCAATAATTTCTGCGATTGTTTTTGCTGCTAAATTTTTTCCGTTTAAAACCGAGTTAAATGCCAGTATCGTAAGTGAAGATAATCATTTTGGCAAAATTGGTAAAGCATTATTGTTGCTTGCTGGCACCTTTCCGGCTGCCAATGAAGCCTCATTTTTACTTCCTTATATAAAGGATGAAAATCATCCGGCTACTAACTTTTTTATTGGCACCTCATTAGCTGCAACTCTGGCAATGTTTACCCTAATTCATGGACATGAGTTAGAAGAATTTGCTAAAAATTTGCAGGGAGTTATTTGCCAATTCAGTGCTTTGGATATAATTCCAGCAATTATTGGGCCAGCAGAAATTATGTTTTGCTTGCTTGCGGCTAGCCAAAATTATCAGGCAATTATTGAAAATGACAATATTACCAGAGCATTTGCTGGAATTGGTGGTTTACTCGAAATTGGCATGGTTTTTAATTCAATACGCAGTACAACCGACTTAATTTACAATAAAATCAAGGGATCACAAGAAACTCCATATCAAGAACATCAAGAGGAACAATCTCCTATAAATCAAGAATCGCAATTAACAAAAAATACCACTTGCGCTGCCATAATATGCTCTTCTCTTATTGACGCTTTTACTACGGCTTGTGTCAGTTATAAAGAGGGTATAAAAATACCTTTTTGGAACGTAAAACCTCATAATCTTGTTGTAGCGACAATAGGGGGATTACTTAATTTTATGGTACATACAGCCGAAGGACTTTATTGCGACTCAAATCATCAGGATGAAAAACCAGGAAATGCCATCACAGAAGCCTGCGCTGATGTTTTAAAGGTACGAGCATTATAGCTTCATTTTAAAAACTTAAATAAAATAATAAAAATGTTTAATGCAATATTAGCAACCATTAAATTAGGCGGGTATGTCATGTATCCGCTATTTATACTAGCAATCATCGCCACAATTTTAATTTGTGATAAAATTTTACTGCGTAAAAGACTGGCGATATTACCAAAAACCTTATTGCTATTGGTAGAAACTTATGGCTTTAAATGGCCTGAATTAGAGCAAGAATTACAAAAACTTGATATTGGTAATTATTATCGCCGATTTTTAGAAGTAATCTTAAAAAACCGCCAACATGTTTTATGGTGGCTGGAATCAAGGGCGGCAGATGAAGCGAGATTGATTGAAAAAGAAATTAACTCAGGGCTGTGGATTTTAGAAACCATTATTACTGCCGCCCCCTTACTTGGTTTGCTTGGTACCATTACCGGCATGATGGATGCTTTTAAATTAATCGGCGCTGAAGGCTTGGTTAATCCAAGCGGCATCACTGCTGGAGTTGCTCAGGCATTAATTGCCACCGCTTTTGGCTTGTTAATTGCAATATTGGCGCTTTTTGCCTTTAATTATTTTTCGCATTTACAAAATCAGATTATTGAAGATTTAGAGCGGCTCGGCTCTAAAACTATTGATCATCTACGCCTTGATAATAGCAAGGAAAATCAGCAAAAATGAAAATTAAAAGATTAAGAAAGGCAAATAAAGGTCGCATCGAAATTATTCCGATGATTGATGTAATGTTTTTTTTGCTTGCAACTTTTATGCTAGCCTCAATTTTTATGCAAAAGCTTGATTCGGTGCCAATTAATCTTACTAAGGGAGAAGCTGAAAAAACATTGATTGCCAAGCAAATTACCATCAGTATCGATAGTCACAATCTGATTTATATCAATAAGCAGCCAGTAGCGCTTGAGGCAATTAGCGAGTATCTAAGGCCAATGATTTTAGCTGCCAAAACTAATGTCATCATCATTGCTGCTGATAAAAATTCTCTGCAAGGAACAGTAACTAAAGCGATGTTAAATGCCCGTAAAGCCGGTGCTGAGCATTTTTCAATTATGATTGAAAATAAATGAAATATCCGATTCCAAGCATTATTTTATCATTATTAATCTGGTTTTTTATCATCATTGCTGCTGCTATTTTTTTAAATAATAAACCGCAATTTTTAACTTCATCAATTGACATTGAGGTCAATTTAATTACCAAAGAAAATTCTGATCAAAAAAATCAGAATCAGCTAATAAATAAATTAGCAGCAAAAAAATTAAAACCACCAAATCAGGAATCACCCTCCCCAAATTCACCAAATCAAAATCAGACTAACCAAAAACCATCAATCATCTATCGACCACTGCCCCAAATACCAGATGACCTACGTCAAGAAGCCTTTAGAAGCTACGCCATTGCCCGCTTTTATATCGATTCCAGCGGCGCAATTACAGTAGAATTAATAAAACCCTGCTCCAATCCCAGATTAAATTATCTATTGCTAAAAAGCCTAAAGAAATGGCAATTCACTAATATTCAGCAAGCCTCAATCCAGGATATTAGAGTCGAATTTAAAGTTGAATAATATTAAAGGGTACCAGGTACCTTTTTCTAGCTGATCGACCATTTTTGTTTTAGATAATCAGAAATAGCGGTAATTTCTGAGTTTTTTAATGCTCAATTAAAGACAATCATCTCAGCAATATAGCCTGAATAAAAACAACAATCACCAAAACCAATGCTCTTTTTGTTTAATTTTCATTATTATCCTATTTAAGATTAAAAGACGCCGCAACCATGGTTAATGATTTTATTTTATCTTCCAAAGTTACTGTCAATAATTTTTTGTATTTCTGTTGTAACTCATTTAACATTTACGACTTTATCATTTTTAATATTATCAGATTTTGCAATGAAATCAGATTAGTTACCTCTCCTGATTGTAACATTTTTACCCAGATTGCCATGCGTGGCAATTTTATGACCAGCTGATCTTGTAACTTTAGTACCATGCTTTTTAATTGATCTGACGCCTCTTTTTTGTATATCTCTAAGGGTGCGATAAGTTTTGCTAGCCATTTTTTCGGTTGAACCCCAATTAGGACTCATAAGTGGGCCGCCAACTAAACTTATGGCAAGCTCTTGAATATGATCTAAAAATTTGGCAAAAATAAACATTAATAAGGCTGCTTTAAACAAACTGATAGTTTTTTGTTCTAAATTTTTAGAAGCAAGGGCTGGCAGACCGATGCCAATGTGAGAAAAACTATTGAGAGTTTTGATTTCTACCAAATTAAAAATACAATATACGCTATTAATTTTAGCTTTTTGATTGCAGTGAATCTCTTTGGGAGCATTTCTGCCATCACCGCTAAAAGTGACATCGCCAACTATTACTGAATCAAAAATCGTCACTAAAAGCCCAAGATAAGCAAATAATATCATTGGCTGCAATATCAATCCCAGAAGTTGCCGGTACCAATTATCAAAAACTGCTTTGGTTTTTTCAAATAAAGACAGGGTAATAGTCAGGGGCGAAATATAAATTAACAAGGTAATTCCAATTGAAGAAATCAGGAAAATATGAATTGCTCTTATAACTACAAATATCAAGAAAAAAGCAAAAACTAATATCGCAACTAAAAATACGATACCAGCCCCACCAGTTAAAAACCCAGCTAAAATCATCATCATAAGATTAGGAACCGAAACTTCAGGCGCAAAACCAATAGCGCGAGAAATTTTACAATCAAGAATATCCCAAATTCTTAAATATTCTTTAGAAGGCGGATAAGCAAAATTAGCCGGATTAGTATCTTTTATATCCTTATAATTAAATTTGGGAAATTGACAGCCATCTTGCCTGACTGGATCTTTATTGCCTTGATCAATGGTCATGACAATTTCAGAAAGTAAATTTGAGGTTTTAGTTACCCCATCCATAAAAATTGATTGCCAACCATCTCCGCTAGCAAAATATACCACTAAGGCAATTTTAATGATAAAGGGAATTAATTTTTTTTGCTTAACCTCGCCTAAACCAAGCAAAAGGCAGCCACCAAAAAACATGATTGCCAATACCAAAGACATCTTAACCACCGATTGAAACCGATTTTGCAAATTAACAAAAAAGGATTCACTAGCGATAATTTCTCCTTCCTTATATTGATAACCACTTAAGCAAACCCCTTCTTTACTTGGCTTTTCTTTTGAATCAAGACAGGCAGTGTCAGTTGCCCTATTAACCATTAGATTTTCTATTGTTTCTTTAAAACACTGAATAATTGGCGCTGAGAAATTATGACCTCCAATTGGCAGTAATCCAAAATCATGAATATAGCTATTTTGAGAATCACCTTTAAGATCCTTGCAAGATTTTGAGACGAATTTACCGCTTAAGTGATTATGCTCTGAAATATAAGGAACCAGAGGTATTTTAACGCAGTGATTCATATATTGACAAAAATTCTTTCTTGCCCCCGTCTCAGGATCAGAATCTTCTATTTCACTGCCGCCACCAATGGTATGATTATAAGGACAAAGCGAGTAAGTTTTAGCACAAATATAATTGCTGGTAATTTTTGCTTTATAGGCTTCAAAATGAACTCCATTAATTGCGCAAGTTTTGCCAATTCTGCAAAAAGACCAATTATTACTAAAAAGAGCCGGCTGATATTCAATACAAATAGTATTTTGACTTCTTTGTTTACAGCAATTATAAGCCGCCCTCACCTCATCTTGATCAGAACCTCCAAGTAAAAACCGATTACAAGCATAATTTGAGGCAAGGCCGGGACCTCTCATATAATATCTTTGCTTACCTTGATGATAGCCAAGAATTAAGTCTCTTTGTCTATCATCCCAGCTCTTAGGTAAAGCACAAGCATCACTACCATTATCCTCATATTCCTTACCACCATAAATATATTCGCGGTAATATTGGTTAGTGATTTTCTTTTCCTTATTACGAAATCTACATGAATCATTTTCCGTAAATAAATCAACCAAACATTTGGCATAAGAATTATTTTTATGCTCAAAAATATCAATATATAGACCTCGGCCCCACAAAAGCTCACCTTTACTATCTTTAATTGGACGACCTTCATTATCAATCTGGCTCCATACCTGCCAATCATGACCACAAATTCTGGCCTTTTTATAGACTTGACTAGCAATCCCATAAGTAACTCCAAATGCCATATTCTGAGTAGTAGCCTGTAATGCAGCTCCCGCAATAAGAGAAAGACCAAAGGTTGGTATCGCCGCCGCATAAGACAAACCAGAGGCAGCCGCTGCAGCACTGCTGGTAGAAGCGATACAAACCGGATTAGTAAGATCGAGATAAAAATCATGGCCAAAAAAACCAAGCTCCTCGCTTTTACATTGTCTATTTTCACTATCCCATGTCACCGATTTTTTTCCTTCATAGATACCATCACAATTCTCATCGCTAAAACAGCTGGCAAAAGCTTGACTGGCAATCACTGATGATAAAAAAATAACGCAGGATAAGAAAAATAATGATTGACGATAAAACTTAAAAAAGGAGTAATCAATTCTAGCTGCAATATCTGTCTTTTTAACGATTTTTTTATTAGTAAAAAATCTCAAACACATAATAAATCTATAAGCCAATTGATTAAAAAAGGGATTATGCTGACACCATCAAGCTCAAAAAAACAGAAATTTTAATTAAAAAAGATTGTCAATACAGTCTAATAACAATTTTATTATGACTTACATTTAATTACTATTGAATTTTTAATAAATTTTACAATATTATTAAATACTGAGATGATTACCGCAAAGAGCAACTTGAATATTTAATGAGCAGAATTGAAATCTTAACAGGCTAGTAATGATTAGTTATAATCGAAGAATTGGAGAGCAATAAAGAAAATTCTGCTTGGGGCCACCACCACGTAAACCCGACGTGTGTATATGTCTTGATTGGTTACATTATTTTTATAACGTATACACCCCAAACAGCAATTGACCAACTGATAGTAACCTAGATCAATCTTGGAGCTAATATTAAGTTTAGTATTTTTAGCCGTCAAGAAGTTTTATTAATTTTTTTTAAAATAATTTTTGGCTGATGAAATTTGGCTAAAATACGGTCTTTAAAATAAACATTTGTTACCGATACGGATTTTAGCAGTTTAGAAACTATTTTCAGAGATTATAAAAAAAATGATTAACGTAAAAATACGTTTTTTAGACCAAGCTATTTTTGGATTTTGCTATCGTTATTAATCTGATAAAAATTCAGATATTCATATTTGATTAAAAAGGCAAAAGGATTATTGCCAGAAAGATCACGCACGTCGAAACCTTCAAAATTTTTAATCTTGGTTATGATATAAATTGCAATTGGAGCAAAGATAATCTCAATTATTGATTTTAGTAGCATTACCTGACATATTAAAATTATTACATCCTTAAAATTATAATCTGCAAATATGATGTTATATGATATTAGTAGCATCGTAAAGTTTGCTGTAAAAACGTATATAAATAATCTTAACCATTCTTTTAAAAACGACACTTCATGAACTAGCCTTTTATTTTGATATCTGCTATAAAGAAACACAAATAAAAATTCAGCGATATTTTCAGCAAATAGACCAGCTAGGCCACTTTTAATAAAGATGGGAATTAGAATTTTATAAGAAATTATTACTTCTGGATTATGGCTATTTGAAGACCAAGTTAAAAAATTAGCGCAAAAATTATAGATAACAAATTGAATTATTGTTATATTATTAATCCATACCAACTGCCTTGCACTTTGCTTGCCATAACAATTGACGGCTACCGCCAATATTAGTAAGTTTATAGGAAATGTAATACCAGATAATGTAGTTGATAAATGGAAAATATCTATCCTCTTATTCACAAACAAGATACATTCTATCTGTAATATTACGAAGAGTGCCACTGCGAGTGGATAAAACTTAAATATAAATCCATCGGGACGACAGTACTTATCGGGATTTTTAAATTCATTAACCATGATTAAAATAAGGGTTAAGATTGTTATTCTTGGTTAATATCTGGAATTGCTGCTTTTTTATAAAATTCAAACACTTCATGCCGATTTTAATTATCAATTACTTTTTTAGCTCCGTTATTAATTTATTATCAAACTGGCGGAGGTTCAGATATTCATATTGAATTAAAAAGGCAAATGGATTATTACCAGAAAAATCATATACATCAAAATTCTCCAATTTCTTAAGCTTAGTGATTGCATAAAGAGCAATTGGTGAGAGAAATAATTCGATAACAGTTTTTACGAATAATGCACCACAAACCAAAGTAATAATTTCCTCAATAGCGTAGTTAAAGAAAATTCCGCTATATGCTACCGATAACATTGCAAAATTTGCTATAAAACTATACCTAAACAGGACAAAATAATCTTGTAAATAAGATGTCTTGATGGATTTTGTTAACACGTTGTTTTTGTACCTGCTATAAAGAAAAGTAAATAAAAAATCAGCAACATTTTCCCCTAGAATCCCAAATAGACTGCCCTTAGCAAATAAAGGAATAATAATTTGATATGAGTTAATTATCGCTAAATCATGGCTGCCGCTTGACCATTTTAAGGCATTAGCTGATAAGCTATAAATAACAAATTGAATGGCAACTATGTTATTAATCCATATCAATTGCCTAGCGCTTTGCTTTCCATAGCAGTTTGTTACTATTGCAATAATTAAAAAATTTATGGTAAGCGTTATACTGGATACCGTGGTGGTTATATAAAAAATTGTTATTTGCTTATTAACAAACATAATAGCCTCAATTCTTAGAGCTATGAAAAGTGCTACCAGTAAAGGGTAAAACTTGAATATATATTTATCTGGATGAATTTTTAACTTATCGGCCATATGTTCTTTATTTTACCAAATGACTTATATTTTGTTTTAATTTATTAAAAACACGCTGGACGCAACTTACTCTTGGCTTAATTGTATCTTTCATCATAAACTCAATCATATTGTCAAATTTATTATAAGTCCCGTCATATATTCCTATTGAGCCAGATTCTCTGGGACCGCCTACATTTAAGACCGAGATATGATTTTTCTTTAACCAAGAAGAAAATTTTTCATTAACCTCTCCATCATTAGACAAGTCAACAATAAAAAGCGGCTTTCCAAGAGATTGCGCATATTCTATAGTAAGCTTTGTACCATCAATTATCTCAAGTGGTAACTTGGGCACAAAAACTAGCGTTCCATCAGAGGATTGGATATTTTTTTGTGTTCTTTGTGCAACGTCTTCTGATTCAGTTTCAATCAGGCAGTATTTTTCTTCTATAGCCCCGTCTTCTGCAATCCTATTTTTGGGACACCATCCACCGTGTTTTATTCCTCTTTTTATCGCTATATCAAGAGCAGCACGATCAGAACCTGTTTGACCGCCAGAAATAATTTCTTTAAGCATAATAAAAACTTTCTATTAATAAATTTTTATGATAATCAAATTGTTCCTCTAAAATATCTTTCTACCAATTCTCCAATTGTAGAAGCTGGTATTTTTAAAACTTTAGCGATTTTAAAATAATTGGTAATTTGAGTGTCATGCTTGCCTTTCTCAAGATTGTTAAGAAACCTTATATCATTAGAAGTTTGATTTGATAATTCTTGTAGAGTTATTTTATTTTTCTTACGGTAAACAAAAATTAGGCTAGCCAGTTCTTGCAGCATTTTGTTTTGTAACAATTCTTCCAACAATTCTTTTTTTGGCATATATAGTTTACTTAGCCACTTTCAAATAAGGAGGTAATGAGTCGTAATCCATGGAAGATTTATAAATGTCGGTATCGTTATTTATATTATTATTCTCTTTTAGTTTTAAAGGTTTTGTCAGTTTTTTAATTTGCAACTGAACAACATCAGATGATTTGCAAGTCTGGAAAAAAGTTGCAAGTTCAAAAATACTTTGTTTATCAAAATTCATATATTGTTTTGTGAGAATTATTTCAGCAATATCAACTTTCTGCTTTTCGCCATTACTTTTATTAATCATTTTTATCTGCATATTTTCATAGTCTATTTCAATTAATTTATAGTTGCTTGCTATTTGCAATGCATCCAATGCTCCCAAATTATATTGTATTATGTTCCAATCATTATCATTAAAAGATTTTTTATAAAATTGATAATTTGATTTTAGATCATCAATATAAAGCTTGTCCTCAGCCTGACCGTGAGCATTAACAATGAGTCTCGTTGAAAAATAAGGTTTGTGATTATCATGATTTACTTTGATGTTAGGGCAACATAATGAGAATCGAGGAATGGTTTTTAATTTAGACTTTAAATCCAATTTCAATCCCTTAAATATTTTTTTCAATAATTTCATAATCAAAAATAATTTTTAGATTTTATTTAAGTTAAATCATCATTCAAAATCTGCTTTACCGCTAATGCGATAATCTTCGTCTGATTAATATTAAGCTCTACTGATTCTGCATTACCAATAGTTAATAATTTAAATTTATTCTTATCGATTAATTCAACAATTCCTAAATAATATTGGTTCTTATTTTTTAATAACAAATGATTGCCTACATCAATCTTTTCATAAGGCTTAAATATATATTTCATCAATAATTTTGATCCAAAATATTCACAATTAATTTCGCAGGCAAAAGAATTCTGATGAATATATCGGTCACAAAATATTCTTTGAAATTTTGAAATGTCAAAATCGTTTTTTGAATCAAGATATTTTTCTGCATCTTTATATTCAAGAATTGGGATATATTGCCCTACATTAGGACTTCCAAGTAGATCTGCTACGGTAACATTGAAAAAATCTGCAATTAGACAGAGGGCTTTAAAATTTGGATTATAATTACTTTTTTGCTCAGTAATACGCCGCAAAGTTTGATATTCAATACCGATCATTCTTGCAATTTCTGGCAAAGTAATTTTAAGCTCAAACATTTTTTTATAAATATTATAAGCAACGTTATCAAGCCCGTTACTTTGAGGAATGGACTTGGTAGCATTTTGTAGATTATAAGTCATGATCTCTAGTATTTATTTTAATTTAAATCATCGATTTTTTATCCAACATAGTATTATTAAATACTTTTCTTGATGATCTCATAATTATCATCTTTAAAATTATAAACAAGAAAAGATGGTGGCTTTTTTGCTTCAATTAAATGCTCTGTGGTTTTGGCAAATTGTGCACAAGTAGAGGGACAAGAATATATTTTAACACCCTCAATTTCTGATTGATAAAAATTATGCACATGCCCGGTAACGCAAAATTTAATCTTAGATTTATAACGAGTTATAACATCAAACAACTCCTGCCCATTCTCCATAATGTAACGATCCATAATATTTTCAATTTGCGGCTCAATGTTTTTAAGTGGCAAGAAATGATGATGAACTACCAAAATGCAATTATTATATTTCTTTAAGCTATCCTCAAGCTGCAAAAATTCATCATCAGTAATATAGCCACCAGAAGTGTTTTCTTTGAAGGAATTAATAAATACTAGAGTTGCAACATCACTACAAAAAATATTACTCTTTTTAACATTACCGCCAATCAAATATTGGTCAAAATTAGCAGGATTATCATGATTGCCATAAATGGCATAAACATCACAATCAAGCCCACCAAGATATCCCTGTAATCTTTGATAAGATTCTTTCGAACCATCGTCCGACAAATCACCACTTGCAATCACCAGATCGGGATTTTGTCTTTTAATCATCGCTAAAACATCCAGCAAAGTATCGTTGGTATTAATCAAGCCACATAATCTCTGCTTTGGATCTTTATATAAATGAAAGTCAGTGATTTGTATTATTTTCATGAATTAATCAGCTTTGTTTAAAATATCTCATTTATCCATTACAAAAATGTATTAATATGATACAATTTTTTTATTGTCTTCTAATGAATTAGTTTTTATTAGCATTTCTACTTTCCCTAATGCCAACTATTTATTACTTAAAAGTACATATTTAGTTATTAATTACTAAATAGATATGAATTTCATAGAGGCCCTATGATACAACTTGCACCTGAAGTGTTAACTAAAGTTTATCTTTATGTCAGTAAAAAACTATAGCTTGTACCAAATTAAACCAAACATTATTTTAACCAAAATTTAATTTTAAGTATGACTAGCACAAATCAAATACTACTCCCCCATATCACCCACGACCTTCGCAACTATATCAATGGCATCTTTGGCCTAGCAAATATCATCGCCGATAACATCAACTCCTACCAAGCCAAACAAACGAAGATAGGCGCTAAGCTCGACGACAATCTTAAAGAAATATTAGAAATCGCCAATATGCTAGCCCCATATACCGTAGAAGCATTCCATTACCTGGAAGACATGCTTGACGCTACCCAAATCAAAACCGGTAAATTTATCATAGAAAGAATCGAAGATTGTAATTTGAAGGAATTAATTGACCGATTACTGATTTTTAACAAAAGTTTTATCAATAATCATCATGTAACAATTAAAACTAATATTGAAGATAATCTACCCAAACTACCATGCGATATTTTCAGACTAAAGCAACTACTAACTAACCTAATTACCAACGCAGTTAAATATAATAAAAAAGGTGGTAAAGTAAATATTTCCGTCAAATATTTACAAGAACAACGACCAAGCCCCCAACTCTATCTCGAAATCTCTGATTCTGGCATTGGTATGACAAAAACAGAAATCTCAATGGCACTAAATGGTAACGGACAAAAAATCGATAAATCAAACCTCAATCATCCAATTGATTCTCACGGTCTTGGTCTACCAATTGTAAAACAGCTAGTTGATCTAATGAACGGCAAGATGGCGATTGAATCTCAAAAAGGAAAAGGGACAAAAGTTACAATATATTTTACCATACCTAATCTTTCTTACTAAAACTTGCTGGCAAACAAGATTTTTATTAACACTATAAATAAAATACATATGTCAAATGATTCATCTTCAATATCCACTTTAGACATCATAATGAAAACCTCATTACCCCTAGAGTCCAAACCCCACCAAGAAAGAATCCAAGCAATCACTGACATAATTGTTGCCACCGCTAAAGATAAAATCGCTTTTGTAATTCTTTTTGGCCCCTTTGCTCGGGGGGATTGGATCTTAGAAGATTATCCGGGCGTAAATTTGACCTCAGTTACTTTTCGTAAAATTGCGAGCAACTACCATCTTTTAATTGTTACCAAAGCTAAAAGATATGGGGCTAAAAATAGCGCTAATAGATTAAGAAAAAGAATTACCGACGAGATTAACAAAAAGATCAAAGATAAAACCCATCCAACTCATTTAATGATTGAGCCAATTGATTATATTAATTGCGAGACTAATCAAAAAAGATATTTCTTTGCTGATGTTAAGAAAGAGGGAATATTACTTTACAGCTCAAAAGGATTTAAATTATCAAAAAATTTTAGTATGGATTTAAAAGCAAGAATTCAAACTGCCAGAGTTAATTATTGTCATCTGATGAGTAAGGCAAAAGAATTCATCAAATATTGTCACCTTGGTATTGCCAATAATGACTTTCAAGCTGCAGCTTTTAACCTGCATCAAGCAACGGAATTTCTGTATAATTGCATCTTATTAGTTTCAAATGGCTATGAAGCCAGAACCCATGATTTAAAAAAATTAAATAAATTATGCGCCGCTAATTCTAATCAATTTCTGACAATTTTTCCAACTATTTTGTCGCAGGAAAGATTATCATTCTTCTTACTACGAAAAGCCTATAATAAATCAAGATATGATGAGGGATATAAGATTAATAAGGAGCAGCTTGAATATTTGAATAGCCGGGTTGAGAAATTAATGAAAATAGCGATTACAAATTTTAAAGATGTAATTGGTGAGTGCAGCCAAGATGAAATTGCAATTACTGATTTATTTTTGCATCAATAAGGAAGGAAGTATTTATTTAAGCCATTTCTATTGCATCAATAACGTAAGAAATCTTGATAAAGCAATACTCCTCTGATTAAAGCCAGTTTGGTATTAGTGATTTCTGACAAGAATTTTTCCTCAAAAATATTTTGCTATATATAGAGTATTTTATATGAATTTTGGTATAATATCCCCTTTATCTGTTCATTACCGACTTGCGTAAAGTCAGTTATAATATCATCTGCTACTAATTTTTAGTGAATAAAATTCATTTTTTGATCAAAAATAACTCAATTAATATTTAGCAAGGCAACCACCGTCAATAACCAGATCTGATCCGGTCATAAAAGATGATTCATCAGATGCCAAGAAAAGTGCGCCATAGGCAATTTCTTTAGATCTGCCCACTCTGCCAAGTGCCGACATCTCTTTTAAAGCTTGGGACATTTTCTGGTCTTTTAACAAATCCTCAGTCATGGGGGTAAGTATTGCACCTGGCATTATTGAATTAACCCGAATATTATCTTTGCCATATTCCACCGCTAAATCTTTAGTAATTAAACGCACCCCGCCCTTAGAAGCCGAGTAAGCAACACCAGCACCGCCACCAATTCCAGCAATAGAAGAAATATTAATAATTGAACCGCCACCAATTTTTTTCATATAAGGAATAACCGTCTTGCAGCCTAAAAAAACTCCGGTCAAATCAACGCTGATAACATGATCCCAGATTTTTTTACTAGTCTTTTCGGCATCCAAAAATGGTGGAAAAACACCAGCATTATTCACTAAAATATTGATGCGCTGATAGAGCTCAATTGTCTTATCTAAAACTCTCTGCCAGTCCTTTTCTAGCGCGACATCATGAGCCATACACTCAATTTCTATCCCTTTTTCTTTTTCCTTAAAATTCTTCACCCATTCTTCTAATTTCCCAATATTATTGTCAGTTGCCATAACTTTTGCCCCTTCTTGAGCAAAAATCATCGCCTCCGACCTACCCATACCACCGGCGGCACCGGTGACAATGGCAACTTTATTTTCCAATCTTTTCATAAATTTATTTAATTGTAATTTGATTAACTTTTGACGAGCTTTGTTCGCCCTTAGGTAAAGTTATTTTTAAAACTCCGTCTTTCATTTCTGCATTAATATTTTTTTGCTCAACATTATCCGGGAGCTGAAAACTACGACAAAAAGACCCTAAAGAATATTCAACCCGGTGATAATTTTTATTTTCTTCTTCCTTTTTTTCCTCTTTATCAGCCCTGATTGAAAGAATATTATCCTTATATTCTACCTTGACATCTTCTTTTTTTAGGCCCGCTAGATCCGCCTCAACCAAATAGGCTTTGTCATCTTCAGAAATATTAACTTTTGGGTGAAAATTTTTAACCAGATTAAAATTCCCCGGCATGAGATTTTCTTCAAAACCATCAAAAAAATTATCAAATAATTTTCCAATCTGGTTTTGTAGAGACTGAATCGGGGTTAAGTTATTAGCTTGTTTCTTAATAATTGAATTAAACATATAGACCTCCAAATTACTGATTAATAACACAAAATGTGGAAAAACTCAGTTAGTAATATATGTATGATGAGGGAGAAATTAAATGGTCTAGATCAATTTATTTTCAAAATTTGTTATTAATTGAGGATTTTTATCAAAAGAATTATTTGACCATAATTTTGCCTTGAGCAGTTTTTTGATGGAAATCGCCAAAAAACTTGTAGGTTCCAGGAGTTAGAGGGCCAATTATCAGGGTGATTTTTTTGTTTGAGGAGACGATTTTTTCTTTATTTAGGTCACTACTTTCAAATTCTTCGATAGTTTTATCAAGATTTTCAATGATGAGCTTAAATTTTTGATTAGCAGGTACCTCGATATTTTGAGGGTTAAATTTATGGTCTTGAATTTGAATAAAATATTCTTTAATCGCTTGATCATCAGCTCTTGATTGCTCTAAATTAAAGAAGCAGATAGCAATTATAGTGGAAATAAAAAATTTAAATTTCATTTTCATAAATATGATTAATTAACTTTGTTTATGATATTTGATCACTTTAAGGCCAATAATTAGAATCAACAAATTCGCGCTATAGCCAATTATTTGCATTGCTGAAGGTCTGTCAATATAGCCAAGGAAAATATGTAAAAATTTGCCAATCATTGAGCCTTGTGACAAGATAAATGAACTATCCCAGATCGGGCTAATAAGAGGGGGAACAAATTCAGCATTAATCCAAAAACCAATTGCCTGGGAAGTGATTCCAGCGGCTAAAAAGATCAACATCCGGGTCGTAATCATCAAAAAGTATCTGCCAAAAACTTTTAACATACCAAAATAAAGGGCTAGGCCAGCGATTATACCTAAAGCAATTCCAATTCCCAAGCCAATAAATACCGCACCAGCTGAAACGCCAGAAAGATAAGAGCTATAGGTAAATAAAACAATTTCAGCGCCCTCTCTTAAAACCGATAAAAAAACTACGATTGATAAAATATATAATGGCTTCTTGCCTTCTTTTACTGATTTACTTAAAGTTTTTAACTCATTAGAAAGAGTTTTAGAATGTTTTTGCATCCATAAAACCGTCCATGAGATACTAATACTTGCAGCAATTAAAATAAAACCGTTAAATATCTCCTGGCCCATACCTTCAAAACTTTCAGAGATGTTATTGGTAAAAAAGGCAATAACGCTGCAGCCAAAAATACCAGCAATAAGACCAAATAATATCCATTTTGTTCTACCGGTAATTGATTTAGTTGCAGCAATCAAGATACCAAGAATGAGGGCGATTTCTAATATTTCACGAAATACGATGATTGAAATTTGCAGCATAAATTTTAAAAATTAACAAAAATGATAATGATTATCAAACTCAATTTAACCTTCTTCAATATAAAATTCAAGCCAAATAATTAAAATTACAATTAATGCCAAATAAAAATTTATCGATTTATATTCACTATCCATTTTGCAAATCAAAATGCCCTTATTGTGATTTTAATTCTCATGTTAAAGAAAATATCAATCATCAGGCCTTTTTAAATGCCTATTTAGCCGAGATCGATTATTTTGCCAAATTACTTAAAGGACGCCCAATCAAAACCATATTTTTTGGCGGTGGCACGCCCTCCCTAATGCCAATTGAGCTGGTTGATAACATTCTTAAAAAAATTTCTAAATTATGGACAATTGATCAGAATTGCGAAATCAGCTTAGAAGCAAATCCAACCTCATTTGAAGCGGAAAAATTTAGAGAATTTAAAAATGCCGGGATTAATCGTTTATCAATTGGAATTCAGGCCTTAAATGATACTGATTTAAAATTTTTGGGGCGGCAGCATAGTGCAAGTGAGGCCATAAAAACTATTCAATTAGCACAAAAAATCTTTGATAATTATTCTTTTGACTTAATTTACGCGAGGCCAAATCAAACCCTCAATTCCTGGCAGCAAGAACTAAATCAAGCAATAGAATTATCCGCCAACCACCTATCCTTATACCAATTAACCATTGAAAAAGGGACAAAATTTTATGGCCAGTATCAAAGAAAGGAATTTAGCCTGCCGGGTGAAGATCTGGCAGCAGATTTTTATCAATTAACCAATAAAATAACTGCTGATCATAATTTAAATCTTTATGAAATTTCTAATTACGCCAAGAAAAATTTTGAGTGCAAACATAATTTAGCCTATTGGCAAGCAAGCGATTATCTTGGCATTGGCGCTGGCGCTCATAGCAGAGTTTATCTTGATAATGCTAAAGAAAGATCGGCATTAATGATGATCCATGAGCCAATTTCCTGGCTTAAAAAAGTAACGGCAACCGGTAATGGCTTACAAAGTAAAAATGAAATTAATCAAAAAGAACTGCTTGATGAAATTATTATGATGGCTCTGCGCACCAAAGATGGCTTGACTAGAGAAATATTAGCAAATCACCCAGCATTTCTAAATAAATCTGTTACCGAAATTTTTGATTTAAGAAAACTTTCTTATTTGATGGAACAAAATTTTATCGAACTAAGCAAAGAAAGCCTAAAAATCAAAGATGAAAACCTAATTTTAGCCAATCAGATTATCTTAAAAATTATTCAATCCTGTAATGTTGCGGAAATGATATTGTCTTAAAATCAAGATCTTATTTTGATTTTCTGGATTGCCGCGTCGCTATGCTCTTAAGCAACATTAAGCATTTAGTGATTATAAAAGAATTTACTCTTTAAAGAATTATAAACGCCAAGATTAAAAATAACTGCCATCCCAAAAACAATTGGTATAATTGCCACACCATAATCATTAACCAGATATTGCTCGGCTAATTTTACAGCATAATTTACAAAATATAAACCAGACATCACTACTATTGATTTGCTGCCAAGATAAATGCCACTGGTAATCATCGTTAGAAATAACGGTATAAAAATTAATTCTATCATTAAATCCTGACCATATTTTAAACAGCATAAATATAAAACAGAGCTTAAAAAGAATGAGCTGCCAAAACCATCAAGCCAGGCCGATAATTTATAAACATCGGTTCCTAAACATAATCTTGCCAGATAAATATAGATGATGCCAATAATAGCACAAAAATATGAAATTATAGAGTAATCAAGCTTGAAAGATAAAATTGCCAAACCAAACAAATTACCAAGTACAATAGTGGTAAAAATGATGGTAAAAAATAAAAAGATGCTTTTTCTTAAAATTAAAAACGGCACCAAATAAAGCAGAACCAGAAACGCCGATATTATAGTAGTGCCATAGGCTATTTTAAGGCCATTATGAAAGAAAAATTGCGTACTACCGGTTATAATCAGAATAGAAGAGATCAGATAAAAGAAAGAGCTGATATTTTCTAAATCTTTTTTTGTATCTAAGATAATGCCAATTGCATAAAAAATAATACCAATTCCAAAAGTTGATAATAAAAAAACCAGATTGCTAAGAGAGAAGATTTTTTGATAAAAATAAAATTCCACCCCAAAAAAAATTGATAACCCACCGATATAAATTAAAATATTAGTGATAACATCGTCAATAGTAATCCAACTACAATGAGTCTTTCTACCTTTGTCATAGGCGAAAGTTAGCTCATCCTTGGTAATTAAATTTCTTACCGCTAGATCTTTTATGTAATCTAATATTTGCTCTTTATTTGCCATGTAGTTATTTAATTGGTGGAGCTAAGGGGAGTCGAACCCCTGACCTTTTGCATGCCATGCAAACGCGCTACCAGCTGCGCTATAGCCCCTTATATCAAAATCCCTGTAAAATATTTATCGATTTTAGTATTAAATATTTATTAATAAACCAAGAAAGCTTAATACCCCATTTTTTACTTAGATAATTATAATGTCACGAAACTCACTATCCTTTAATAAGCAGTTAAAAATTATTAGCTCACAAATGAAATGAGCTGGTAAGTTGGCCGTTAAAGATTGAGCTGATTTTAATTTTGCCTGCGCCACTAATCTTAAACCCTGAGTAACGCCAACAATTAAAATAGCAATAATTAAAGCCACTATTGAAAGCTCAATTAAAGAAAAGGCTAATTTACATTGCTTTTTCATAAAAATTAATTATTTAGACCTAATTTATTATAAATATAAAGCCTAGCAATACCAATATATTCATGAAGAATGAAATCAGTAATTGCAAAATTATAACCAATTGGAATTAAAGAAAATTGCGGCAAAACATAATCAGCCATAATTGGCTTTGGCTTAAGATCAAAATTAGAAAAATATAATAGCGATCTTTTTAGATGTAAACTAGAAGTAACTAGAAAAATCTGATCATATTTTTTACTATTAATAATTGCGGTTGAAAATTCAGCATTTTTGTAAGTGTTGGTACTTTTTGATTCTAAAATAATATCATCCTTATTGACCCCTAAAGCCAGCAATTTTTCTGAATAAATTTCTGCTTCTGATTTGCCAATTTTAGCAACATCGCCACCGCTGGTAATAATTGTGCATTCATTTTTACTTTTTTTACATAAAAAATAAAGATTTGCCGCCTCATCAATCCTGGAATAAGAAAAAAAGCTTGGTTTAATCACGTCACTTTGTGGTAATTTGATATTGCCAGCTCCAAGCACTATGATGGCATTATTTTTTTCCCAAATTTGATTACCTGGTTGTAAATTTTCGGTGCTAAATTTACTATTATGATTATTTGCTGATAATTCAAGATTTGGCATTAAAAATACTGCCACTAAGCCACTACCAATCAAATAAAAAGAGGCCAGAAAAATAATTTGTAGTATCATCGCGATTTTCTTTTTGCCAGAAAAAATCGACAATATTATAAAAACTATTAAAACCGACAAAAATATCACTGACATTATAAAATAAAAGTTGGTGCACCCGGAGAGATTCGAACTCCCAACCTCCTGATCCGTAGTCAGGTGCTCTATCCAATTGAGCTACGGGTGCATGTTTGGTATTTTAAACGATAATTCTTGTACAAGGAATGTGCCTTGTTGCAGAAGGAATGCTACCTAGCGCAGGAATTAAGTCAATAGGCCCATTTGCCCAGCAGAAGACTCGATTCCCTCAATAATTAGTCTTTATTCTTTTGCCTCGGGTTTTTTATTATCTTTTTTAGCAATTCCGAGTTTTTGCTTTACCAACTCTTCAATTTCATTGGCTACTTTTGGGTTTTCTTTTAAATAAACCTTGACATTTTCTTTGCCCTGGCCGATTTTAGTGCCTTTATAAGCGTACCAAGAACCGGATTTTTCAATGATTTCGGCTTTAGTGGCTAAATCAATCACTTCGCCGATTCTAGAAATTCCTTCACCATAGATAATTTCAAACTCAGCGGTTTTAAAAGGAGGGGCAACTTTATTTTTTACTACCTTGACTTTAGTTTCATTACCTAAAAATTCTTCCTGATCTTTAATTGCCGCACCTTTTCTGATATCAAGCCTGATTGAAGCATAAAATTTTAGTGAATTACCGCCGGTAGTAGTTTCAGGAGAGCCAAACATCACGCCGATTTTCATTCTGATTTGATTGATGAAAATAATCGCAGAATTGGTTTTTGAAACTGAAGCAGTTAATTTTCTAAGCGCTTTGCTCATCAAACGGGCCTGTAAACCCATTTGATTATCAGCCATTCCACCTTCTAATTCAACCTGCGGCACTAAAGCTGCAACTGAGTCAACCACAATTAAATCTACCGCCCCAGATCTTACTAAAGTATCGGTAATTTCAAGCGCTGCTTCGCCACTATCGGGCTGTGAAATAATTAAATCATCCAAATTAATATTGAGATTTTTAGCATAGGCTGAATCAAAAGCATGTTCAGCGTCAACAAAAGCGGCAGTAAGCCCTGCCTTTTGCGCCTCAGCAATTGCATGCAAAGTAAGAGTAGTTTTACCAGAACTTTCTGGCCCATAAATTTCAATAATCCGACCTCTTGGATAACCACCAACCCCAAGCGCAACATCAAGTGCCAATGAGCCACTAGGAATCACCTCAACATCAGTCACTGCCTTTTGGCCCATTTTCATTACCGAACCTTTACCAAATTGTTTGTCAATTTGGCTAAGAGCAGCATCTAAAGCTTTCTTTCTGTCGATATTCATATTTTTTTATAAATTGTGGTTGGTTGATAAAATTTTAAAAAATAAACTTATGTAATTTAGCGTATTTTAGTTGATGATTAACTAAAAAATAATACAGGAATCTTTTTTACCAGTTCGACCAGAATCGGTTCGACTAGGATCGGTAGCTCTAGAAGGCTGTCCGACTTTATATCTTGACCTTAAATTAGCAGATATATGAGGCTCCATTGTCGTCAAAAAAATCAAGATATTGCTTTTTAATTCTTTTGTTAATTCCGGCAGTTCACAATCATCAGCTATTAAAAATGGTATTTTCTCTTCTGGCAATTCATCTCTATTATCATAACTATATTTTTTAGAAGCAGCTATTAACAATTTTAAATCATCATCATCAATTTTATCTAAAGCCAGATTAGAATCTGCTATCGATTTTATTACCTCAAATAAACGACCATCGCCTTTTAATTTTTTAACACATTCTAAACATTTTTTAGCACAAGCTATTTCATGATTTTTAAATCTAACTATCAATTTGATTATGTCATTTAGAGCGCTAATCTCTATTTTGTTTTGACTTTGACTATATAAGTAAATAATCAATAAATCCGACAAATATGGCTCATCGCCATCAAATCGATTGGAATATAATACTTCAATCAATTTCTTTTGATCTTCAGTAAGCTCCGCATGAGCTAAAACATCTGAATGAATCTTTTTTAAATCATCTTTTATTTTATTTTTTATTTTGACATAATTACGTTCTGCAGCCATTGCTAAAATCATGTCATCATCAAACATAAATTAGGCCTTCAATAAATTAATCATAGTAATACCAAGTGCCGCTGGACTATCAGAAACCACAATCCCGGCTGATTTCATGGCATCAATTTTTCCTTCCGCGCCACCTTTACCACCAGATACTATCGCACCAGCATGGCCCATTCTACGGCCTTCTGGAGCAGTTCTGCCAGCGATGAAGCCGACGCAAGGTTTTTTGCGGCCTTTTTTAGCTTCTGATTTTAAAAATTCAGCAGCATCTTCTTCATCACTACCACCGATTTCGCCAATCATGATCATTGCTTCAGTTTGATTATCAGCTAAAAACATTTCCAGACAATCGATAAAATTAGTGCCATTTACCGGATCACCGCCAATACCGATACAGGTTGATTGGCCAAGGCCAACTTTAGTAGTTTGATGTACCGCTTCATAAGTGAGAGTGCCAGAGCGCGAGACAATTCCAACGCTACCTTTTTTATGAATATGGCCTGGCATGATACCAATTTTACATTCTTCAGGAGTGATCACACCTGGGCAATTTGGCCCGATTAATCTCGATCTTGAGCCGCATAATGCTTTTTTAACTCTGATCATATCAAGAACCGGAATACCTTCAGTGATACAAACAATTAACTCAATTTCAGCATCAATTGCTTCTAATATCGCATCGGCAGCAAAAGCGGGTGGCACATAAATAACTGAAGCATTAGCGGCAGTTTTATTTTTTGCCTCAAAAACCGTGTCAAAGACCGGTAAATTAAGATGAAGCATTCCACCCTTGCCTGGCGTCACCCCGCCAACCATTTTTGTACCGTAAGCAATCGCTTGCTGCGAGTGAAATGTACCTTGTGCCCCGGTAAAACCTTGGCAAATAACTTTAGTGTTTTTATTGATTAATACTGACATGATTTTAATTAATTGATTTTACTACTTTTTGTGCCGCATCCGCCAAATCATCAGCTGCAATTATTGCCAAACCGGACTTAGCTAAAATTTCTTTACCTAATTCCACATTAGTACCCTCTAATCTTACCACCAAAGGAACTGAAAGATTAACTTCCTTGGCCGCCTCTAAAATACCATTAGCAATAATATCGCAGCGCATAATGCCACCAAAAATATTGACTAAAATAGCTTTAACATTTGAATCGGATAAAATGATTTTAAAAGCCTCGGTAACTTTTTCTTTAGTAGCACCACCGCCAACATCTAAGAAATTAGCTGGTGAAGAACCGTAAAGTTTGATGATATCCATGGTTGCCATCGCTAGACCAGCGCCATTGACCATACAGCCAATTTTGCCATCCATTTTAACATAATTTAGATCATATTTTGAAGCCTCAATTTCAAGTGGCTCTTCTTCATCTAAATCTCTTAATTCTTTGATATCTGGGTGGCGGTAAAGCGCATTATCATCAAAATTATATTTAGCATCAAGCGCAATAATATCGCCTTCAACGGTTTGAACTAAAGGATTGATTTCTAATTGCGCAGCATCAGTGCTTGTGAAGGCATTATAAATTGCAAATAATGATTTAGAGAATTTCTTTAAAACTTCATCTTTTAGACCCAGGGCATAGCCCAATTTACGAGCGTGGAATCCTTGGATTCCAGTAGCAATATCAACCTTAGTAACAATAATTTTTTCTGGATTATGGGCAGCCACTTCTTCAATCTCCATGCCGCCTTCAGTTGAAGCCATAAAGATCACTGCTTTACTTTGGCGATCAACTACTGCTGAAAGATAATATTCCTTTTTAATGTTAGAGCCAGCTTCAACATAAAGTCTTTTAACTAGCCTACCTTCTTTACCAGTTTGGTGAGTAACCAAAGTAGCTCCCAAAATCTGGCTCGCTTTTTCTTTAACCTCAGCAATTGATTTAGTGACCTTAACGCCGCCCGCCTTACCTCTACCACCGGCGTGAATCTGAGCTTTAACCACAAAAACCTTATGGCCTAAATTTTGTAATTTTTCTGCCCCCGCAACCGCTTCTTCAACACTAAAAGCCGGATAGCCTTCCGGTACTGCTACGCCAAATTTTTTCAATAAAATTTTGGCTTGATATTCATGGATATTCATTAGAAATTATTTTTGATTTAGTTAATTTTAGATCTAAAAAAGAGCGCTGATTATAAAATCGCTATTTTACTTATCAAGAATTGTTTCAAGAAAATTGTCAACAGCCTTTGATAAAAATTCCCAACAGAAATACTATCACCCGCTTAATGGCTTTAGTCGCAAGCTTAGAAAAGAGGTGAGTAAAAAACCCAAAATATATTTTTATGATTTAGGCAAGCGAAATTGCAGCAAGAAATTATATCGCAGCTTTAGCGGAAAATTTCCTAATCATTGATAGTAAACTAATAAACATCGCTGCTTAAACTATTTTTGGCGAACTTATACCAGGGCTAAATTATACCAAAAAGATGAAGTTATGGGTAGTATTTATATGGATTCTGTTATTATCTTCTATTGAAGAATATGGCGGCAAACTCTATGACTATGAATTTAAATGGAGCAAAAGCGCGACAAGCCCCGCAAAGCTGCATTGAAACTTACGGCGCTGAATATTTTTGTATCAATAAGGATAATTTTACTGATTTTGTGGTATCATAAAATCATCAAGCCTGTTTATAAGCGACACTGGCTTTACTCTACTAAATTTCCATTACTGATTGTCTTAGGATCTTTTGGCGAAGTTTTTGGTGATCTATGCATAATAGAGCTAGTGGAATTCAACTTTGCCATCGATAGTTTTAGATCATCAATTTTTGCTGCGAGAGCTTCTCTATCTTCAGTATTTTGCAAAGCTTGTTTGCTACTATGAGCTTTTATTTCTATCTCAATTCCTGCCAGACAATTATGAAAATAGTTATTATTTTCTGAGTCCGATTTATATATATGGGTTTGCTCTAATTCTTCAATTTTGCTACTAAGCGCTGCAAGCAAAATTTTTTTTATCGCATTTTTTTGATCATTTTCAAACTGTCCATATTTATAAAAACAACCTTTTGCAAATAATTCTCCGCTTTGTAGATAAAGATCAGAAATATATCCTGAAATATAAATGCTATTTTTTTCTGCCTCTTCTCCAATTATTGCCATAATATCTATATATTTCTGCGCTTCTTCTACAGGATAATTATTTAACACTCGTAACATCGCAAAAATTTTGACCACATCTAATGGATGATGTTCGTAAGGCCCAGCAATATTGCTAATTCTTATCGCAATTAATTCCTTAGCTAAATTCAGCTGCGTTTCATTTAGAGGATTTTTAGACTCTTTCATATCTTTATCTCCTAATCATATTAATTTATTATCAAATTGTGAACTCTGATGTTGCTGTTTAGCCATATTGAGTCCAGAATTTTTTCTTGGCAATTGTCGCATTAGGTGATCTTGTGTATTGCATCTAGCTATTTCTTGCTCCACTAAGGATGGTTTAAGATTATTTTTTGTTTTATGTTGCCGAGCCAAATTTCTATATTCTTCTTCTAATGTTTTTATCTTCTCAGCATTTCTTAGCTTAAGCTCTTCGGTAGTTCTTGCCTTAATTTCTTCAAGATCTTTTGCCCCGCTTATTCTTGCTGCATCTAATGGAGATTGATCTATTACTGCTGCTTCTGTATAAATTACATCTGGCGCCGTTTGTGCAGTTAGCAGTTTTAAATAAGCATCAAAGACGGCTTTTTGTGACTTATATTGATTACTATCTTTGCTATATTTAGCAAGCTCACCTTCTACTTCTTTAAAATTAAACCTATAATCGTCAAATTGGTTTCTGTTTGGTATTCTTAAATCGCCAATTATTTCACCCTTATCCTTATTACAATTTTCTGCAGTAATTTTTTCCCAGCCCCATCTTGGATTGATATCGATGGGATAGCCATTTCTCCTTTGTTGATTAATAAATTCACATACTTCCTTTTCATTTTTAAGGATCGCGACATTACCATCTGCCAAGATGGCCGCATGATTGTCGTTTGTCCATGGCTCAGGATTTAGATTGGTTGCTTCAACGCTGTGATTTTTAGCATTATCAGTAATATGTCTTAAGGCAATTGTTTCTGAGCGTCGCATCTCATCAATAATTCCCATATCCACCAGATATTTCCGGCTATTTGCCAGTGATTCCCACCTATCTATTTCAAAATCTGCCATTTTACTGACGATATATTTTTTATCATCTTCTTGTAACTCGTCGCCATTTTCTAATTTTGTTAATAGCTTAGTTAATTTTTGCTTGTCTTTTTCAATCAATAATTCTTCTTCACCGGTTAACGCCTCTCCTTTCTTTAGTTTGCTTGATCTTGCCAGAGAATCGGCAATTTCAGCAACGCTATTATTTTCAAGGGCAAATATTTTCTGACTTTCAGAGGCTGATTCATCATAATCAGCGGTTACCAGCTTTACTTTTGTGGCAATTGTTTTTCCTTCTTTAAAATATTTTTCATAAGCAATAACTTCAAGATTGTATAAATTTTGTTTTATCTGCTTAACATCTTGATTACATTTTTCAAATTTTTGCCGATCATAGTTAAATTCATATATACCCAGACCTTTTTTGATAAATAATCTTGGCTGATCAAATTCATTATTATGCATTAACGGCAGTAGGTCTTTTGGATCCTTAGCATAAAATAATTCATATTTCTGTCCGTTAAATTCAACTTTTTTATTAACCTTAGTTGATAATTTAGCATCATTTAACTCCTGTGTTAACAAAGATAATTTTTTGCTATCAAGTGACTTTGTTACTATTTTTAAAAGCGAATCTTTGGCTGGCGGAGTTGCATCATTTTCAAGCTTAGTTAAATATTTTTTAATCTCATTATTTAATGCCAGGGTCTTTAAAAGCTCAGCGGCTAAATTTTGATTAAATAGCTCTGGGGGTATTTTTTTTGCTTTCGAATCTAATTCTTGCAATCGCTCTTTTAATGCATTTAGATTTGATTCATCTAATATTTTGGCAAAAACTATTTGGTAAAATCTTAGAGTTGATTTATTGATATCGTCATAATTTTTTTCTTCATATATTGCCATTTTTTCTTGCTTTGCAGCATTATCTATATCTTCATTATTGAGATTTCTTTCTGTTGCAATTTTACTAAAAAACGGATTAAACGTTATATCGCCATAAAGCAATGGATGCTCTGAACTCTTGCCTTTGCTTAGAAAATTTTTTCCTTCATGACCATCATCTAATTTTGCAGCCGCTTTGCGATTAATTGGCCGATATATTGTTGGCCGATTATTAGCAACTGCGTGCTTTCTTAATGCTAATAAATGTTTTGCTGTCATATGAGTTGCAGCTTCTGTTTGCGGCGTCGGCTTGTTTTGATCCAGGATTTTTTCTCTTATTTGATGTTGCCGCTCAAAGGCAAGATCTGTTTGGGATTTATAGTCATTTAGTAGGTCTTGCTCAAGCCCGCTAGCTGATTCCATTTCATTAAGCTTTAATTTAAATTTGTGAAGAATCTTGATTTGTTCTTGATAAATCTTCAATAAATCATCAAGCGTAGTAACTGGTGGCTGATCTTGTATTTCATGCAATTTTTGATAAGGTGACTCATCACTAAGAACTTTAGTAAAAAAACCTCTGACTCCAAGAACCAGCTCTTTCATAACAAATTTTTTTAAAAGTTATAGCAAAATCCATCTAAAATCCCACATATAGCAAAATATTTTTATGGATTTTGCTATTATTTATCCATCGCAATATCAAATTGTTTAGAATATAAATTAGCATATGAACCATTCTTTTCAAGCAGTTCCTTATGAGTTCCAGATTCAATTACCCTGCCATCGGCAATTACAAAAATTTTGTCGGCATTGATTATGGTTGAAAGACGGTGGGCAATTACTAGAGTGGTACGACCTTTGCTTAAATGATCAAGCGCATCTTTAATTGCTCTTTCTGAGATCGGATCAAGGGAAGAAGTGGCCTCATCTAACAATAATATCGGCGCATTATATAAAATGGCGCGAGCAATGGCAATTCTTTGTCTTTGGCCACCGGATAATCTGATGCCATTTTGGCCAATTTGAGTATCATAGCCCAAAGGTAATTCTTGAATAAATTGATCGGCCTCAGCTAATTTAGCGGCATTGATTATTTCTTCTTTAGTAGCGGCTGTTTTGCCATAGCGAATATTTTCAATTACCGTATCATCAAAAAGCATCACCTCTTGATTGACTACCGACATTGCAGAGCGCAAAGATGAAATCTTTAAATCACGTATATCATGGCCATCAACTTTAATAGTACCTTTTTGGGGGTCATAAAATCTTAGTAACATCGACATGATAGTTGATTTGCCGCCACCAGAATGGCCAACCAACGCAACTCTTTTGCCAGCTAAAACTTCAAAACCGAGATCGTGAAGCGCGATTTTTTCTTTAATGTAACTAAATTCAACATTTTCAAATTTTATTTCGCCTTTGACATCTTTTAATTCTATAGCATTTGGGCCATCGATAATTGTCGGCTTTTCATCAAGCAATTTATATAATCTAGTTGCCGAACCAAGACCAAGCTGTACACCAGAATTCATGCCCGACACGGTCTTTAGCGGCCGATAAGCCATCATCAAAGCGCCAATAAAAGAAAAAAACGCACCAGGGGTAGTAACACCTTCTACTACTTGCTTGCCACCATACCAAATCACCGCCGCAATTCCAAAGCCGGTTAAAGTTTCAGTAAAAGGTGAAGAAATTAAAGAGAGGCGAGTAATTTTTTTACTCATTTTAAAAATCCCATCAATAATAGATCCCATTCTTTTGGTTTCAAATTCTTCGCAATTATAGGCTTTTACTAATTTAGAATATTGTAAAGTATCATTCATCTGTGAAGCAAATTTTTGCGCCATTTCTTGATTTCTAAATGATAAATTTCTTAATTTACGACCAATTTTATAAATTGGATAAGCAGCTAAAGGAAAGCCAACAAAAGCAATCACTGATAATTCAAAACTTTGAATGAACATCAACACAACCAAAGATCCCAAAGTAAAAAACTGCTTTACAAAACCATTAATTACCGTACTGATCATGCCTACTACCGCATTAATTTCATTAGTAATAGTTGCAATCATATCGCCTGATGATCTACTATGAAGCTTGGCAATATCTGATCTAATAAAGTGATTATATACTCTTTGGCGAAAACTGGCGGTAATTTTTAAAGTAACAATACTCATGGTAAAAAGCTGAAAATAGGTAGCAAAGCCTTTAACCGCAGTAACAATCATCACCGCCAAAGGTATTAAAACCAACATATCAGTTTTTTTGCCAACAAATACCGCATCTAAAGCCGGCTTGATCAGCCAGGCATGTAACGAAGTAGTAGCCGCTACCACCAACATTAATATTATCGAAATTGCGAATAATTTATAATTGGGAATTATATGTTCTTTAGCCAGCCTAAGCGCTAAGTAAAAAGAGCTACTATAATCAATTGGCTTGTCCTTGGAATTTTTTGGCGAATTTTTTGGCGGATTTTTTGGGGGATTTTCTTTGTTTTTGCTATTTTTATTATTAATCACTAGTTAAATTTAAATATTTCTTATTAATTAGAGCTGGAATTTTACAAATTTTTAATAAAAATCAATAATCGCTCAAAATTCGGGTGATATTAGTTAATCTATCTTAAAAAAATTAAAATGATAAATATTTTTTACAATCTGAAGGAATTATTGTTTAAAACCCTTCAAAAAATTGCCACTGAAAATAATATTGTAATTAAAGATCAGGATTTCAGTAATTTTAACGTTGAACCAAGCAAAGAAAGGGCTCATGGTGATTTAGCAACCAATATTGCGATGGTTTTAAGCAAGAATTTTGCCACCATATCCGCCCTTAATAATCCACAAAAATTAGCGCTTAATTTAGTTGAAAAAATTAATATTGACCACAACTTAAAAAAAATCATTCAAAAAGTTGAAATTGCACATCCGGCTTTTATTAATATTTTTCTTAATAACCAAACTATTTACGAAATCATCGCTGAAATTATCAGCAATAAAAACTACCAATTGCCCGATATTGGCAAAAAAGAAAAGGTCAATCTTGAATATGCCTCCCCCAATCCAACCGGACCAATTCATGTTGGCCATTGTCGGGGCGCAATTTATGGCGATGTGTTGGCTAATTTACTTAAAAAAGTTGGATATGATGTGCTTAAGGAATATTACATTAATGATGCCGGTAGTCAGATCGATAATCTGGTTAAATCAGTATATTTACGCTATTTGCAGGCTTTAGAAAATAATAATAGCGATGAAATTGAATTGATGGAAATGCCGCAGGGGCTTTATCCCGGCGCTTATTTAATTCCAATTGGCTTTAAATTAAAGGAGCAATATCAAGAAGGCTTAAAAAATAAATCAGAATCTGAATATACGCTCTTGATTCGTGATTTTGTGGTAGATGAAATGCTAAAAATAATTATTGCTGATCTTGAAAATTTAGGCATCAAGCATGATAGTTATTTTTCAGAAAAAAAACAGCTCCATCAAACCAATAAAATCAATCAGGCAATTGCGATACTGGAATCTAAGGACTTAATTTATCAAGGCAAATTACCAATACCAAAAAAAGATCAGGAACAGCCCGGCAAAATTGATAAAGAGCAGCAAGATCAAACTTTATTTAAATCAACTCTCTTTGGCGATGATTTAGATCGGGTGGTAAAAAAAGCTGATGGTACCCCAACTTATCTGGCAGGAGATATTGCTTACGCCCTAAGTAAATTTGAAAGAGGAGCAACAAAATTGATTATGCCCCTTGGTTTTGATCATATGGGGTATGTTAAAAGATTAAATGCAGTAGTTGATGCAGTAAGTGATGGCAAGGCCAAACTCACTGTAATTTTATGTCAGATGGTAAAATTTGTTAAAGGTGGCGAAGCGTTAAAAATGTCAAAAAGAGCCGGAAATTTTATTACTGCCCGCGAAGTAACTGACGAGGTTGGAGCTGATGTGATGCGCTTTATCATGCTAACTCGCAAAAATGACGCACCTTTTGATTTTGATTTAGCTAAGGTAGTTGAAGCCTCTAAAGATAATCCGATTTTTTATGTGCAATATGCCCATACTCGCTGCTGTTCGGTAATTCGTAATTTGGAAAGCCAGATGCCAGAACTTAAAAATATTGCTAGTGAAACTGAAAATCATCAGCAAATCATGGCCTCACTTGCAAATTTAACCGATGAAACTGAAATTGAATTAGCCAAAAAAATTATTGCCTATCCAAGAATCATCGAAATGGCAGTCGCAAATTTTGAACCGCACCGCATCGCTTTTTATTTGCAAGAGCTAGCAGCAATTTTCCACAGCTTGTGGAATAAGGGCATCGATTGTCCGGAGTTACGATTTATTATTGCCGGCAATGTTACCATAACCAAAGCCAGAATTTATTTAATTATTGCCACTAAAAAAATTATCGCCTCTGCCCTTGACATTTTCAATATAAAACCTCTTGAAGAAATGAAATAATGGAAGATTTTGGCTATTTAAAAGATGATAATAATAGAAGCGGCGCCATCATTAAAAAAGCAGCATTGATCGGTGCTACGCTTTTTTCAATTTCTTGTTTTATTTATGTTACAATCAGCGCCTATAATTTTATTCGCGCTGATGAAAAAAATCGGGTAATTGAAACTATCAAATCACCGCCAGAGCCAATTAAAGTGGTCGAAGAATATAAATATGATGAGATTAATAACCAAAATGACGGCGTAAAAATTGATAAGGAAATTTATGAAGATATATTTGGTAATAAAAAAGAAACCTTAAATAGCAATCCTAAACATATCCGCATGCAAGAAGAGCCAGTCTCGCCACCGCCGGTAATTAATCAACAATTTCAAGATGAAGAAGAATTAGAAAATCTAAAAGAACAAAAAATCATCAACAAAAATCAAAAATTATTATCTGAATCACCAGAAGCTGATAAAAATAATGATAGTAAAATTATTGTTTTTTCTCAAAATAGCGGACAAAATAAAGATGCCCAAACTTTACTTAATCAAAGGAGTCAGTTAAATAATGATAATAATCACAAAAGAAGAACAGTAAGAGTACAAATTGCAGCCTTTAATTCCAAAAAATTATCACAAGAATATTGGCAAAAATTAAACCATGATTATAACAATATTTTTTCCGGCCTAAAATATTATATCGAAGAAGCAAATCTTGGCAAGAAAGGCATTTTTTACCGGTTACAAATCGGTAATTTCACCAATCAAATTGAAGCTGAAAATTTTTGCAACCGCTTCGTTTTACAAACCAAAAAAACCAGATCGGATTGTATAATAGTGGAATAGTCCTAAACAACATCATAGGTGCAAGAAGGGTTCTATTGACTCCTTCCTGGCAAAATAAGAAAAATTTAAAAAATAATAAGGTAAAATGAATCAAAAAAATTTATCACATATTCGTAACTTTGCAATTATTGCCCATATTGACCATGGCAAATCAACGCTTTCTGATCGTTTAATTCAGGAATGTGGTGGTTTAGAAATTAGGGAAATGACTAATCAGGTTTTGGACTCGATGGATATTGAAAAAGAGCGCGGTATCACCATTAAAGCTCAAACCGTGCGTCTTAATTACAAGGCTGATGATGGTAAAAATTATTTGCTGAATTTAATGGATACGCCAGGACATGTTGATTTTGCTTATGAAGTTAATCGCTGCCTTGCTGCTTGTGAAGGATCAATATTAGTGGTTGATTCAACTCAAGGGGTGGAGGCGCAAACTTTAGCCAATGTTTATCAAGCAATTGATAATAATCATGAGATTATTCCGGTGTTAAATAAAATTGATTTACCAGCTTCGGATCCTGAGAGAGTTAAAAAACAAATTGAAGAAATTATTGGCATTGATACTTCAGAGGCAATTTTAGTGTCGGCCAAAACCGGAGTTGGCATTAAAGAAACTTTAGAAGCAATTGTCAAAAAATTACCAGCCCCAAAAGGCAATCCGGATGCTAATTTAAAGGCTTTATTGATTGATAGCTGGTATGATTCCTATTCGGGGGTAGTGGTATTAGTTCGAGTAATTGATGGGGTGATAAAAAAGGGGCAAAAAATTAAAATGTATGCTGCTGATGCGGTTTATCAAGTTGAATCAGTTGGTTATTTTACGCCAAAAAGAATTATGACTGATGAAATCAGGGCTGGCGAAATCGGTTTTATCAATGCCCAAATTAAACAAGTTGCTGATTGCAAAGTAGGCGACACCATTACTTGGGCCGGCGAACAAAATATCATCCCCCTACCCGGTTTTAAACAAAATAAACCAGTAGTATTTTGCGGAATTTATCCAATTGATGCTTCAGAATTTGAAAAATTCCGCGATTGCCTGGCAAAATTACATTTAAATGATGCCAGTTTTGAATATGAGGTTGAGACTTCCTCAGCCTTAGGATATGGCTTTAGATGCGGATTTTTGGGACTACTACATTTGGAAATAATTCAAGAAAGATTAGAACGCGAATTTGATCTCGATCTAATCACCACCGCCCCTTCAGTAATTTATAAAGTCCATAATGTTAAGGCCAGAAATCTACCAGAAGATCAACGTGAAAGCCAAATACTTTACATCCACAGCCCGGTAGAAATGCCCGAGCCCCAAAAAATCGACTATATTGAAGAGCCCTGGATCAAAGCAACTATTCTCACGCCCGATGAATATCTAGGCTCAATTTTGGAATTATGCACTTCAAAAAGAGGTATCCAAAAAGAATTATCTTATTTAGGACAAAGAGCAATGCTTACTTATTTATTACCGTTAAATGAGGTAGTTTATGATTTTTACGACCGCCTAAAATCCTGCTCCCGTGGCTATGCAAGCTTTGATTGGCACATCGAAAAATACGAAAGAAGCGATCTCTGCAAATTAGCAATTTTAGTCAATGGCGAACCAGTTGACGCTCTATCAATCATCGTCCATAAAAGCCGCGCCGAAAGCCGCGGCCGCATTTTATGTAAAAAACTAAAAGAGCTAATCCCAAGACAGATGTTTGCCATCGCCATCCAAGCCGCCATCGGCGGCAAAATCATCGCCCGCGAATCCGTCTCCGCCATGCGTAAAGACGTAACCGCCAAATGCTATGGTGGCGACATCAGCAGAAAAAGAAAATTGCTAGATAAGCAAAAGAAGGGCAAAAAGAAAATGCGCGAAATCGGTAATGTCGAAATTCCACAAAGCGCTTTTTTAGCGGCTTTGAAGTTGGATGAAGATTAGATATTTTAATAGCAGTTTTTTCCTGGGTCTTCTTTAAGTTAAATCGGATTTTAGCTTGGATTTTGGTATTACCAGTTCTTTATTTGTGTCTAAGTTAATATTCCAGGCAATTATTTCTCTGGTAAAAACATCGAGAATTGTAGCTAAATAAGGAAATTTATTCCCATAAGATAAATAAGTAAAATCACTGACCCAAATTTGATTTGGCTTATTTATTATAAAATCAGCAATAAGATTTTTAGCTGAATTTACCAGAAATTTATTTTTTGATTCTAGGTTTTTTTCTTAATTTCTTGGATTTGATACTAAATAACCTCATCGCCCGATGAACTCTTTTTTTATTAATTCCAAGATGGACTTGATCAAAAAAAACTAGAAAATGAAGCTAAATGGGATGGGATCCAAGCTTTAATGGGCCCGTTGAATCCCATACCCATCCCTAAATTTTTCTCAAAAAAATCTAAATTTATAATAATTGCAGTGAATTTTGTTAAAAATTCACCATATTTGAGAGTTTCATAAATTTTATGTATCTGGACTTTGTTTTTTTAATTAGCTTTTTGAGGCTTTAAAAGCATTAATTTTTCCTCAAAAATATTTTGCGATATTTAGAGTATTTTATATGGATTTTGGTGTAAGCGGTCAATTATTGCAACTGGACATAAGATTTTGCCCGTAATTTATAAATTGCCTAAACTCACAAAAGAGATAATGATTAAACGTAATACTCCATCTTGGATTCAGGCTTTGATTAAATATAGATATATCAATGGTCAACCTCCTGAATGAGGGATAGCTTAATTTTAAATAACTTGGGCTGGATTTGTGATCTTAATTAATACGGCAATAACGATGTTTTCGTAGTCCGGTTTTCTTTGTGTTGGCGCTTCTTTTTTTTCATGGCAACCATTGGTCAACAAGAAGCCGCTTTTAAAATAAGCTACCATTTTTTGAAATTAATAGAAAAAAGTTACTAGAATTAAAAAGTAACTAAATTTAAAATCCTGCAAGAAATCGGCTTTGACTCAATCTTTAACATTTGAATCATTATATAATCTCTTTGGTAATCCAGCCGCCACCTAACACCCGGTCACCATCATAAATCACACAAGCTTGTCCTGGCGTGATGGCGCGGGTTAAATCGGACATTTCTACTGAGGCAGTGTTGGTGGTAGAGTTGATTTTGATAGTAGCGGGGAGTTCTTGTTGGTTGGAGCGTAGCCTAACTTCGGCTTTGATTTCTTGATTTAAATCATATTCATTTGCCAGCCAATTTAGTTCTTTGATGGTGAATTTTTTATTTTGGAGGTCGGATTCGCTACCGACAAAGACGGCATTTTTTATTGGATCGATTTTTACTACAAAAAGTGGTTCATTATAGGCAATTCCTAGGCCTTTTCTTTGACCTAAAGTATAATTGATGATCCCATTATGCTCGCCTAGAATTTGATTGGTTTTAATATGGATGATCTCGCCTTTTTTAAAGGCAGTGGGGCGTAATTTGGCGATGACTTTTGCATAATCACCATTTGGGACGAAGCAAATATCTTGGCTGTCTGGCTTACCCGCAATTTCTAAGCCTAATTTGATGGCGTGTTTTCTGGTTTCTTCTTTGGTCATCGAGCCTAGTGGAAAATATAAGAAATCAAGCTGCTTGGCGGAGGTTGAAAATAAAAAATAGCTTTGATCTTTATTATCATCGATGCCTTTAAGTAATTGCGGCTGGCCATTTTGATCATTGATTCTTCGGACATAATGGCCGGTAGCCATGCAATTGGCACCTAAATCTTTAGCCATTTTTAATAAATCACGGAATTTTACTGAATTATTACATCTAACGCAAGGTAGCGGGGTTTCGCCGCGTAAATAACTATCGGCAAAATCATCAATCACTGATTCCTTAAAAATATTTTCATAATTTAAAACATAATGAGGAAAATCATATTTGGCAGCGACTTTTTTAGCATCATTAATGTCGGTGCCGGCACAACAAGCATTTTTTTTCTTTAAAGCCTGGCCGTGATCATAAAGCTGCAAAGTAATGCCAATTACCTCATAACCTTGCTCTTTTAATAGGCAAGCAACTACTGAAGAATCAACGCCACCGGACATCGCCACCACTATTTTTATATCTTTGGGATCTTTTTTAATCGGAATTAAATTCATCAAAAATAAATATTTAAAATTTAGAGCAAAATTTTATTGAAATTAATTAAGCAATAATCAATTATCTTACTTAATTAAAGACCTTCTCATACCAAAATCGATATAAAATGTTACGCGGCATTTTATATCGATTTTAGTATCAACTTATCAAAATTAATTATATGGTCAAGGACAATCAAAATACTGCTAAATTTGCAACTCTTAACCTGCCAAATGGTAAGCAAATCAACCTGCCAATTAAACAAGCCTCAATTGGTCAGGATGTAATTGATATTAGTAGTCTTTACAAAGAAAGCGGCATGTTTACCTATGATCCCGGCTTTCTTTCAACGGCATCTTGTCAATCAAAAATTACTTATATTGATGGCGATGTTGGAATTTTAAGGCATCGCGGTTATGCAATTGAAGATCTGGCTGAAAAAAGCGAATATCTGGAAGTATGTTATCTGATTGCTAATGGTGATTTGCCAAACAAAGAGCAATATAGTGAATTTTGTAATAATATCAAGAAAAATATGTTGGTTCATGAACAGTTGCATATTTTATATCGTGGCTTTCCAAGAAGAGCGCATCCGATGCCAATCATGGTTGGCGCCGTCGCTTCTTTATCGGCTTTTTATCACGATATTATCAAGCCATCGACCAAAGAAGCTAGACAAGATATCATTTTTAAAATTATTGCTAAAATGCCAACCCTTGCTGCCATGGCTTATAAATATTCAATTGGCGAGCCAATAATTTATCCTCGTGACGATCTGGGTTTTGGTGAAAATTTTCTGCATATGCTTTTTGCAACCCCAATGAAGGAATATAAAGTCAGTAACACTATCGCCAAAGCGATGGAGCGTATTTTAATTTTACATGCTGATCATGAACAAAACGCCTCTACTTCTACAGTCAGGCTCACTGGCTCTTCAAATGCCGATCCTTTTGCCTGTATTAGTACTGGTATTGCTTCACTTTGGGGGCCAGCTCATGGTGGCGCCAATGAAGCGGTAATTGCAATGCTCCAAGAAATCGGCAGCGTTAAAAGAATTCCAGAATATATCAAACGCGCTAAGGATAAAAATGATCCATTTAGATTAATGGGCTTTGGCCATCGGGTCTATAAAAATTATGACCCCAGAGCGGCAGTACTTAAAAAATCCTGCGATGATGTTTTAAAAGAGCTTGGCATTACTGATGATCCGCTACTTCACATCGCAATTGAGCTTGAAAGAATCGCCTTAAATGATGATTATTTCATCAAAAAGAAATTATTTCCAAATGTCGATTTTTATTCCGGAATTATTTATAAAGCACTTGGTATTCCGGTTAATTTATTTACAGTTATTTTTGCGGTTGCCCGATCTTCAGGCTGGATTAGCCAATGGCAAGAAATGATCGAAGATCCTGAGTTTAAAATCGGCCGCCCAAGGCAGCTATATAGCGGATATGCGAAACGCGATTATATTGCAATTAATAAAAGATCATGAATTTTAGTGAAAAATTAATTAAACTGCTTTTAACAAAAAAACCTAGAAATGATTCAGCAAATCTAGTGTCAAAAACTGCTGCCGAAGATTTTATTCCTTATGTTTGTAACTATGATCATAACACGATTTTAACTAAAAATGGCGATCTTTTACAAATTATAAAAATTGATAATTTTGGTCATGATCCATACAGCACTGAAATAATTTCAATTCGCGAAGCTCTAAGAGATGCAATTACCACTCATATTAAAGATACTAAATTCGGCCTTTATTTCCATACTATCAGAAGAAAAAAGGACATTAGCCTCAAAGCTACATATAATGAATATTTTGCTAATTTGGTTAATGACGCCTTTGTCAAAGAAAGCCAATTGGATAATCAATTGGTTAATGAGCTTTATATCACCATAGTAATTGAGGGTATCTCAAGCTCAATTACCAATTTTAATACTTTCTGGCATTCTTTTTCTTACATGACAATTCATCAATTGCATAAAAATCATTTGTATAATTCTCATCAAAAATTATTAGAAGCCGCAACTAAAATCCTGGTTGATTTAAATGAATATGGCGCCAAATTGCTTGGAATTAGCGAAATCGATGGGATATTATATTCTGATTTTGCAAATTTCTTTGGTAAAATTCTAAATCTCAAAGATCAAAATTACCAATTACAACCAAATGAAATTGCCAATGATTTATCCAATCACAAAATTGCTTTTGGTGATCGAGATATTGAAATCAGGGACGATGTTAGTAAAAATTTTGCCGCTATTTTATCGCTAAAAGAGTATCATGAATTTGAAATCCCGATTTTAGATAAATTACTACAATTACCAATCGAATTTATCATTACCCAATCTTTTGATTTTAATGTCAGTAAAAAAGATCTGGAATTTATTGAATATCAAAATTACATATTACAATTAAGCGAGGATGAAGATTTGCGCCAGATCAGCGGCATCGCAAGTTTAATTGAAAATAATCATGGCGCCAAAACCGACTTTGGTAATTTACAAACCACCATCATGATTATCAATTACAATCTCGAGAGGCTGCAAAAAGATGTGGAGCAGATATTAGAAAATTCTGAAAATCTTGGCTCAATTTTAATCAGAGAAGATATATTTTTAGAACATTGTTTTTGGTCGCAACTGCCGGCTAATTTCCAGTTTTTACGCCGACAAAAAGTGATGAATATCGGCAATATTGCCGGCTTTTGCAATCTTACTCGCTATCCAGCCGGTAAAGTTAGTGATGCTGACGGCAATCAAGCAATTACCATTCTTAAAACCGTTCTTGATACTGCATATTTCTTTGATTTTTTTGGACAGGATAGCAAAAAAGATCTTGGACATAGCGCCATTATCGGGCCCAAAAAATCTGGCAAAACTACTTTAATTAATTTTCTGCTTACTCAGGCCAAAAAATCAAATCAGCAAATATTTTATTTTGATCATAATCGAAGCTCAGAGTGCTTTATTCGTGCTTTATGGGGTAATTATTTAAAATTTGTAAGTAAAAAAACTGAAGAAAATCAGGATGATCAAAATAATCAACCAACAAATATCCTTAAACTTAACCCGTTACTACTTGCTAAAAATACCAAAAATCAGCAATTTTTAGCCAATTGGTTTGGCTATTTAGTTGCTTACGCTAGAGAACCAATCGCCGATGAAGAATTAAATTTAATTCCATCAATTATTGAGCAAATCTATGCTGACAATGTCACTGATTTTTCTGCCGCCTGTAAATATTTTGATCAGGAAGCTACTGAAAATATCTATAATCGCCTAAAAATCTGGCAAGCAGAAGGCAAATTATCACATATCTTTAATCATCAACAAGAAAGCGATTTATCATCATTTTTAACCAATGGTTTTGATTTAAGTGAAATCTTTAATTATCCAGCAATAATGATGCCGGTTTTCACCTATCTCTTACATAAAATCGAGATTAATCTGGGCCAAACCAAAACATTGATCATACTCGATAATAGCTGGCAATTAATTGACAATAAAATATTTGCTCCTTTGCTCAGTAATTTCTTGCAAAGAATGCAGCAAAAAAACAGTGCCGTAATTTTTATTTTAGAAGAAATAGAGCAAATTATCTTTGAAAATGTTGCAAATGAATTCAAAAAAAATCTGGCAACCGAAATTTACCTGCCAAATCCCAAGCCAAATCAATATTACCAGACGGTTTTTGGCCTTAATGATGAGGAGATCAATATCATTGAGTCAATGCAAAGCTCTGAACATCATTTCCTCTTTAAAAACGACCGCGATGCGGTAATTAGCTATTTTAATCTTAATTCCGCTCCGGAAATTATTAAAATACTTGCAGCTGATGAGGTAACATTAACTGCAATGAATGAAGTGATTGCAGCCAGTTTTTAGCAACTTAAACCATGATGTTTGTCACCGCCTTCGATGCAAGAAGAGGTCAATAGAACATTACTGTCTGGTTAATTTTTTAACCAACACTGATTAACCTTTATATATCAAGCTCTCAAAGGCCCTTACAAAATTTTTCGATATGAATTTTGGTATTAGATACGATACAGATCGGTAATCGATAAGAATAGCGCAATTAAATAGGAGATAAAAAGCAATAGCAGGAAAAATATCGCTAGTTCAAAGGAGATAATTGAATGATATTTGACGCCGATAAATCTTACTGAATAGATCATAAAACCGCTGACAAATAAAACCGCAGCGTAAATAACCGCAAAGAAACCGGCTTCAATAAAATTTATTAGGGAAAACAGGCTGTATAAGAAGATGATCGGTACCAGGAAATTTATTAATGAGGAAAGCAGTGCGTCATTTTTCATAAATTAAGTATTACATAAAATAAAACCCCGCTACTCACTTCAAATTGTGAAGGAGTAACGGGGTCTTAAAATTAAACCAAGCTATAATTTAAATTATACATTTGGATCAATTTGGTAAGCAAGAACACATGCTTTAGTAGTAGTAGCAGTAGTATAAGTTGCAGTATTGCCAGTAATAGTACCGGTAAAACAAGTGCTTAATGCTGTACCAGTTACTCTACCGTTAGTAGGTTTACCATCATCAAGTTTAGTATCAATTGATAAAAGATCAGCTGGTACTAATGAGGCAACCGCATTGTTAGTAGTATGGCTGGTTAAAGAAGTACTAGCAGTAGCACCAGTAGTAGCGGTTAGTACCACTACATTTTCAGTAGTTGCGCCATAATACATACCAGTAGAAAGTGCACCAGTTAGTCCACTAGCAGTTCCAGTTGCGCCATATGAGGCGGTACCAGTAGGAACGTTATCAAACGCCCAACCGTTACCTTTAGACTTAGAAGCCGGAAGGTTAGAACCAACAGTTTGAGAAGCGGCAGTAGCAGAGCTAACATAGGTCATTTGTCCAACAGTAGCAGAGTTAGGAAATAACGAAGTTGGGTCGATAATTTTAGTACCAACTAAGTGATTTATAGCACCAGTTCCTTCGCCGGTAGCATATGTAATGGCACCGTTAGCATCACCACCACTATATGCAGTACCACTAAGGATACCACTAGCAGGAAGAGTAGATGAATTATAGTCACCAGGAAGAGCGTTGTATAAAGCATAAAAGCTATTCACACCGACAGCATAGCCTCTAGCTTCACCCATAACCGCTCTTAGCGTTGAGCTACTAACTAAACTGGCACCACCAGTAATACCGGCAATTAACAAACCAATTATTATCAACACAATCGACAACTCTATCAAAGAGAAGGCAGATTTTTTAGGAGAAAAAGTTTTTTTGTTTGACATATTATAAAGCATATTTATTAAAAAAATTTATTAAAAGCCGATATATTGAAAGCTTCTAGCCCGAGATAATTAGATTAGAGGGTTTTTGATGTCAATATTTTTTTTTACTTATAAAAATTTTATTTCAATAATCTCATAATTAGACACTCCGCCCGGGGTCTTGATTTCGATTTCATCACCAACTATTTTATCAATTAAAGCCCTGGCAACCGGTGAAAAGCTTGAGATCAAACCATTATCAATATTAGCTTCATAATCGCTGACGATTTTGTAAGTCACAATTTTGCTATTATCGAGGTTCTCTAGCTTAACCGTCGCACCAAATTTAACCTTATCACCTTTTAATTCAGAAATATTAACTATTTCTGCTCTTGCTAATTTATCTTCCAAATCAGCAAGTATTGCCTCAATCATACTTTGCTTTTCACGAGCAGCATGATATTCAGCGTTTTCTTTTAAATCACCATGATCTCTGGCTTCAGCTATTGCGGTAATAATTTTTGGTCTTTCATTTTTTAAATTTTCTACTTCAGCTCTTAGCTTTTCGTAACCTGCTTTAGTTATTTGAAACTTTTCCATTTTATTAGTTTTGTTAATAGTTAATATTTATTCTTTCTAATTCACTTTGTAATTACCACTTCTCTTTTGTTATCGCCATTATCACCACTTGGTTATCCAGTTATCATTATTTGTCATTCCCGCGGAAGCGGGGATGACAAATTTAAGCCTCTCGCAGAGAATAAAGAGTTTGGGCCTCTTTTGGAGATAACGACAGAAAAGCTTGAATTTATTTTATATTACCGGACAAAAAATCAACCATAAAAAAGGAATTATCAGACAATAGCCAAAATTATTGTGATTTTTTTTAGTTGGAATATTAAATATCAATAAAGCGGTTAATATTGCCATAATCGTAACAAAATAGAGCAGAAAATTACTATTAGTTAAGATTACCGAGACCACCAGAATAAATTTAGTATAAGCAAGGCAGTGATTTTTACTGGCAAAAATTCCATGGGTTTTTTTATAAAAAATTTGATAAAAAATCGCGGCAAATATAATGCCAATTGCTCCAGAGATAATCGCATCAATAATTGTTTGCTCAACCATCACTCTTTGAGCCAGACCAACAGCTAAAATCACATATAATATCTGATTGGGAAAAGTTTTATGAGTATAATCAGTAACCAATAAAATAACCAGGCAAACCGAAATTAAAGCATAAATTATAAATTGCTCACTAAAAGAAAATTTTAAATAGCAAATCACAAATAAAATCGTGGTGGTAATCTCAATAAATAAATGTGTTCTTGGAATTCTAGCTTGGCAATTTCTACATCTGCCAAGAGTAAATAACCAATTAATAATTGGGATTAATTCTCTGGTTCTGATTATATTATTACACTCAGGACATCTTGATTTAGGGCCAAAATAACGGCCAAAGCAAGATTCATTTATTGGCAACCGATAAGCAAAAAGCGTAGCGTAAGAACCAAAAATTGCTCCAAAAATTGCCGCTAAAATTAATCCAAATATTTCTTCCATAATGATTACTTGCTTGCATTTTCTAAATAACCAATAACATTAGCTCGATCCTGGATTTTCTTTAATCCGGCAAAGCTCATCTTATTGCCTGGCACAAATTCTTTAGGATTAGTTAAATATTGATTTAAATCTTCTACACTCCAGCTTCCACCCTTACTAGCCATCGCTTTAGAATAGCTAAATCCGGCAATTGAAGCTCTTTTTCTGCCAACTACCTCATATAAATTAGGGCCAACCTTATTTGGAGCATTTTTTGCCAGATTATGACAAGTAGCGCATTTTTTAAAAATTTTAGCACCAGCATCTAAATTAGCTTCTTTGATTAAAGAATTAATATCGACTGGCTTTTCTTCTTTCTTTTCAACACTTCCTTTCGCAATAATTTCTACTTCATAACCTTTTTTGAAGGCAATTTTTGGTCGATAAAAAATATCGGCCAAAATTATTGGCAGAATAATAATTAAAATTGTCGCTAAAATTACTAAAAAAGGCTCTCTGAATTTATTCATATTTTTAATTTAATCAAATAGGCTTGATACTGATTTTTCCAAGGAAATATTATTAATTGCTTCGCCAATTAAATCTGCCACACTAATTGTTCTGATATTTTTCACCTGCTTGATTTTTTCACTAGCCTCAATGCTATTAGTAACCACCAAATTTTTCAATTTAGAGTTAGCAATTTTCTGATCAGCATCAGCTGAAAAAACGCCATGCGTAATATAAGCATATACTGAATTAGCGCCCTTATTGATAAGGGCCTCTGCTCCGTTACATAAAGTGCCGCCAGAATCAATAATATCATCAACGATAATACAATTGCGACCAGCCACCTCACCAATAATATTAACCACTTCCGACACTCCGGCCCTTGGCCTTCTTTTATCAACAATTGCAAGCTCCGCCCCCAATTTACTGGCAATTACCCGTGCACGAACTAAACCACCAACGTCGGGTGATACAATAGTTAAATCCTGACTGCCAAAATGCTGTTTAATATCACGAACAAAAACCGGCGCTGAATATAAATTATCAACCGGTATATCAAAAAAACCCTGAATTTGAGTAGCATGCAAATCTAAAGTTAAAACCCGATCGGCACCAGCACAGGTAATTAAATTAGCAACTAATTTGGCAGAAATTGGAGTTCTTGGCGCTACTTTACGATCTTGTCTGGCATAGCCATAATAAGGAATAACCGCGGTAATACGCCTTGCTGATGCTCGACGCAAAGCGTCAATTGCAATCAATAGCTCCATGATATTATCATTGGCCGGCTTTGAAGTTGATTGCAAAATAAAAACATCCTCACCGCGAACATTTTCTTTAATTTCAACAAACACCTCATGATCGGCAAATCTTTTGATTTCTGCACAAACCAGATTAATCCCCAGATAATTGGCAATTTCTTTGCCCAAACCAATATTGCTATTGCCAGCTATTAATTTCATTATTTATTTGATTTTTAATTGATAATGATTATCATTTTAACCAATTGCTGCTAATTTAACAGCAAAATTTTTAAATTGAGATTCAAGATTATATTCAAGCAATTAAAAAATCATTAAAAAATTATGGAAGATATTGAATTATACGACGTGTTAAAAATATTGCACATAGTTGCGGTCATTTCATGGATGTCAGGATTATTATATTTACCACGAATTTTTGTTTATCATTGTAATGCCAAAGCCGGGTCAGAATTAGATCAAACTCTACAAATAATGGAAAGAAAATTGCTTAAATTTATCATGACCCCGGCAATGATCATGGTTTTTATTTTAGGCCTGACCATGGCTTATTATATTGGCTTTAATTTTATCTGGCTTCATATCAAATTAACTTTGGTACTGATGCTAGCCGCCTATCACGGATTTCTCGCCAAATGTCGCAAAAATTTTGTTAATCATACCAATAAACATAGCCAGAAATTTTACCGCATCATCAATGAAATACCGACAGTAATTATGATTATAATTGTTTTTTTAGTAATTATAAAACCATTCTAATATGAAGGATTTAGTTAAAATAGATGAAGAAGAATTTAAAGTTAAGCTTGATATCAGATATGCCACTATAAATAATGTTTGTGGTAAAAAGCTCTATACAAGCCCAATTTGTTTTTTACATCAAGATGCTATCAAACCTTTAAAAACCGCAATTCAACTTGCAAAAAATCAAGGCCTAAAATTAAAAATCTTTGATAGTTTTAGACCTTTTGCTATACAAAAATTCATGTATCAACAATTTGGCAATGATGAATTTAAAAAAAGTTTTTTCTCTAATCCCATCTCAGGCTCAACCCCCCATTGCCGTGGAGTTGCAATCGATCTCACCTTAATTGATGAATTAAATAACGAACTTGACATGGGTAGCGGCTTCGACGAATTAAGCGAACTCGCCTATCACGGCAATCAAAATATTTCCGCCACTGCACAAAAAAACCGCTTCATCTTAATGGGCATTATGCTCTCCAGCGGCTTCAATTTCTACAGCCGCGAATGGTGGCACTATCAACTACCAAACCCTAGGAATTATCCAATTGTTGGCACAAATCAAAGCCTGTTAGCCATTTAATTAATTGCAGGTACGCTGCTGGAATCGGTTAATAGAGCCATTCCTGCAACGATAACTTGTTTTTATTTTCTGGATTGCGGCATCGCTTATGCTCCTCGATAGTGACAAGACCTCTAATAGCAAAATTCATATAAAATACTACATAATAGTTTCATCTTTTTGGTAAAAATATTTTGCTATATGCAGTATTTTATATCGATTTTGGTATAAGGCCTCACTATCGAGGAGCATAAGCGATGC
>JACCDG010059515.1_pt1 | contig 52430 bp, 40 predicted proteins | sample 7442471 | NCBI WGS metagenome assembly JACCDG01 (sample SAMN15323444, study PRJNA562643) | freshwater metagenome | isolation source: river surface water | place: USA:Blue River Watershed | collected 2017-08-17 | reverse complement strand
TATTTTGGAGATAAACGCGAGATTCATCAATCTTCGGCACTAATTCCTGCCTGGCTTAGCGATATTCTAAATAAAGAAAACAACGATAAATATATTGAAGGCAGAGCAATACTTGTTGCCTGAGCCATTTGAGCCATTTGAGCCATTTGAGCCATTTGAGCCATTTGAGCTGCTTGAATTATTAAACTAGCGACCTTTGAGTTTGGGCGTTTCAATAACTGGCTTGAAGAATGTAGTTCTGATGCCAGCAAATACACGGCAGTTGACTCCGGTGAAACCGGGGTAACCTGAAGCGCCTAAAGCGCCTGGAACGAAAGGAACGTTTCCAGCACCCATGTTGAAGATTTCTTGTGCCCGGATGAATGTCTGTAGCCATGGGAATTTTCGACTGACTTGACGCGATAATTCGTGCTCTAGAATGATTATTTGAGTATCAGGACCTTGGCGTATCTTCTGGCTACCAAAGTTAGATGCAAGAGTAAAGTTATTCAATAAGGCCCAGCCGCCGCGTCTGTAAATGTGACCTAGTGTATAGAAGATGTCACCTTCCTGGAATCGTGCTGTCATCTCTCTGAATCGCAGTTGACCAAAGACCGAAGCGAAAATCACTTGTCCGTTCGCAAAACCTTTTTGATAGGTGATAGAGGGGAGATAGTCATTGAAAAATGAGCCGGGAAATTTATCCAGAGTGGCAAACAATCCTCGTCCTTGAAGTCCTAATATCAAGGTACCGCGGTTTTTAGGTAAGTTTACGTTGCGGTTGATACCAAATCCAATTGAGTGGAAATTTCTGTTTAGAAGCGGACTGAATGATGTGTATTGGTCACGCAAGAAAAAGTAGTTCGAATAAATTTGAGTATTCTTGGCGATTTCGTATCCCACGGTCGTATTTGGAAAAATACGATAAATCATGTCAGAAGACTCTTTGGGGCTTGTTTGAAAAACGTTTGTTTCAAGACGCAAAGAATTTTCTATTACAGATGAGAAAAACATTTTGGAAGGCAATCTATACAGCAAGTGCATGTTTGCGTTGTTGAAGTTGTTGAAAGCGGGAGTTCGACGTGGAATATTGGTCGGCACCAAATCGACTTGCTGGTTTTCATTGGTAACATCTGTTGGAACTGATTGAGCCAAATTAATCGGCTCCATCGAGTTCGAATCTGAATTGGAATCTGAATTGGAATCTGAATTGGAATTTGAGTTTGATTCAGAAATCTGAGAGCCTTCGTCGCCCTGAGAAATTGGTATCAGTTCTGATTTGGAGTTGGGAACTGCGCGTGTTGGCTCGGGATAAGCAAGTTTAAGATTAGTCGGTGTCGATAAGGTGGTATCAGAATTTGCGAATTGCTCGGACGAGATTGTGTCGGTTGGTGTTTGCGATAGATTTGACGTAGTGCCAAATGTGGTGGCAGAGGCAAGTTTGAGGGGAGCCGATTTGAGGGGAGCCGATTTGAAGGGAACCGATTGGATTGAAGCCGATTCGCGTGGAGCAACTTCTGTTTGATGAGGGAGTTCACGATGTAGGTCACAGTAGACTGAGCTTGTGATTTCAGGTGGTGAATCCACGCCTTGAGCAAGAGCCGGACTTGATGTCAGCGTGATTAACCAAATTGCTAGTAAGTTTTTTGCCGTCCATAAAATTGGACGGAGCTCGAAGCTCATTATCGACACTCTAAAAACGCGCGTTTTTCCCTTAATACTCAAGGATTATAAGTGCATGACTACCAGATTCAAAGATACTGGAGATAATATTCATAGAAATAAATGAGACGGCCTTTTAGTTATTATTAGCCTACTGAAATAAAGTTTGAGAAGAAACAGCAGGAAACAGTAGAAAAGTGGAAGATCCAAAAGCTTTGCCAGATGAACCATCCATTCGTGTGGTTCTCTTGCCGCGCGATACTAACAGTCAGGGAACTATATTCGGTGGGATTATACTCAGCTATATCGACCTTGCCGGCGCAGTGGAAGTAGGCAAAACCACCAGACAAAAGGTGGTTACTGTTGGAATCAAAGAGGTTTCTTTCAAAGCACCTGTGTTTGTGGGCGAGGTGGTTAGCTTTTACACAACCACTACTCGAGTAGGCAAGACTTCTGTGACCGTTCATGTTGATGTTGAAGTCTGGCGCCAGCAAGAATCAATTCATGTCACAGAAGCAGAGCTCACATTTGTTTGTGTGGATGAAAACGGCAATCCTACTCCTGTGGTTCAGTCATCAAAGCGAATTAATCGAAGCAAAAACAAGTCAAGATGAAGCTCCTGACTATATACTAAGAAGTTATGGAACGCATTAGGCTCTATCTTGGAACTGCCTGCGGCAAGTCGACTGCTACTTTTGGCTTGCTCATGAGGGCGCTTAGCACGGGCAAGAGTGTCACTTTAGTCTTTTTCGATAAAAGAGAAGAGAACTCGAGCGAGGGGCGTGCCATGCAGTTGCTTGCATCACATGCGGGTGAAAAAGCAGGTGAAAATGAATTTGGTAAACTGAACATTCATTACACTGGCGTCAATCGCATTGGCACCGGACCTGGTGGCAGCTTTAGATTGTACAGTGCACCAAACGGAATCTTGCCCGAAGATAAAATGGCTGCTCAGGAGGGTCTCGACTTCATCGCAGAAGCTCTCAAGCGCGGTGATGGTATCGTCATTGGTGACGAACTTTTGGACGTCGCACGCGTCGGTCTCGTCGAATGGGACAAAGTTAAAGAAGCATTTGCTCACAGAAATGATCCGACCGTTCTTGTTTTGACTGGTCGAAAAGCGCCTGATTGGCTGATGGCTGAAGCGACCACGATATCTGTGACCACTCAGCTTAAGCATCATGGCCGCGCTATTGAAGGCATGGACTGCTAGAAGTACTTGAGCTAAATTAGCTTTTAGTCTTCTTCTTTATTCGAATCGCTAGCACTGTTACTGGTACTGGAGCTTGCTGCGGCGGTATCTTTCTTTATAACCGAGCTTGCATCAGCAGTTTCGTTCGACTTGCTTTTGTCTTTGTTTATCTCTGACTTTACGACTTCAATTGCTTTGTTGAGCTGAACGTCTTTTCCATCAGTTGGAGATTTGTCGAACTCTTTGTAACTAAGATCGATCCACCAGGGTCCTTTGCCAGCTTCGTAGTCTTTGTCTTTCAAGACCACTTTGTAGTCGGGTTGGATACCGTGTTTGTGAATGTCAGTGTCGTTTGGTGTTAGATATCTGGCAATTGTGATGTTGATACCAGATCCATCGTCAAGCCTGTTGATAGCCTGTACTAGGCCCTTACCAAAAGTCTTCTGTCCAACTAGTTTCGCTCTACCGTTATCGTGCAGTGCACCGCTCAAAATCTCAGAAGCACTTGCGCTGCCTTTGTTTATGAGCACAACCATTGGTTGATTGTTGATTGGAGAGTTGGAGGAGAAAGTTGAGTTCTTGTAATTATCAGAGTCAATGACGCTCACAATGACGCCTTTCTTCAAGAACATGTTGGCTATTTCAATTGCGTTTGTAAGCAGACCGCCTGGGTTGTTTCTCAGGTCGAGAATGAGACCGTCTGTGTTTTCCACTCGCTTGAGTGCTTCTTTCATTTCTTTATTGGCTTTGGATGAAATAAAGCTATCAAGGCGTATATAGCCAATATTGCCAGGCAAAATCTCGGCGTTTGCAACTGCTCGTATTGGAATTTCGTCACGCATTAAGTCCACTTTCTTCTTCTTGCCAGAAGCCATGAAGGAGATATTAACTTGAGTGCCTTTTTCGCCGCGAATACGCTTCACTACCTGGTCAAGCGACTCTCCATTTACAGGTTTGTCGTCAACGTGTGTTATTTCCCAGCCTGGCCTTACGCCTGCTCTGTATGCTGGCGTGTTTTCGATTGGGGCGATAACTACCACTTTGTGGTTTTTGTTCATTCCCAATTGCATGCCGACGCCAAACAAGTGCGCTTCGATTTGCGATTTTTCTTCGTCAAATGCTTCTTTGTCTAGAAAACGAGTGTAGGGGTCTCCCAAGCTGAAAAGCATTGTTTCGATAGCTTTGTGCGATTCATCAGGAGTTTTTAACTTGCCGTTGTATTTGTTTTTCCAGCGGTCCCAATCCTGGTCGCCGAATTTGGGATCATAATAAGTGTCTTTGATGAGCTTCCAGGCCCTGAAATAAAGCACCTGCGGCAAAACAGCCGTGCGCTTGGCTTGAGCCAACATGATTGAATTTTTCTTGTCACCGCCATCAGCCACGAGTAAGTAAGGATGGTCGGAATTTCTTTCCTGGGCAATAATCCAGTTTTGAACACCCAGAAATAAAAGACAGCTAGCGAGTGGAATTGCGATGCGTGCCTTCGTGAATGATTTCCAGCTTGACAAGTTAAATGACCTCAGACAATTTTAGATGGGAAGCTTATACATTGTAATTGTGCCAACATATGCCTAATAATTACCAGACTTTGTTCGATACTTAGCAGGAAAAAGACATTACTTTCGATCAAGTAGACGTCTAAGTTTTATTTTACCTGAATTGATAACTGCTTGCTGGTGCCATAATTCAAGAGCCTGTTAGTGGTGTTCTGGTGTGCCAAGCGAGGCATTGTCAGGAACCTTAAAAAAATGCCGTTTTAGACTGGGCTTCGCTCACCTAAAATCAGATGCAGGAGCAATTAATACGTGAGTATCGAACTTAAAGAACGCGAAGAGACGGGACTTTCTTCCCGAAAAGAGAGTGAAGCCGTCTTTAGCGATGCTTCATCGCTATCCTTAACAGGTCGACTCAAGGCATTGAAGAATCGACTCAATTTTTCAAGCCAAACCAAAACTAGGCTCAAGCTGCTTATATCGGTAGGACTTTTCCTTTCACTCTTCCTTTTTGGTAAGGTCGATTTGAGCAAAGCCTGGCATGCCGCTTTGAGCGCGCATAAAGGCTACATACTTGCAGCTACAGTATTGTTCTTGCTCAGTCCTATTTTGAACGCCTATCGCTGGCAGATTTTGGCTAACGCAGTTGGGCTCTTTGCGCCACTGTCCAAAATTACTCAGTATGTCTATGTCGGACTATTTTTCAATTTATTCTTGCCATCCACAGTGGGCGGCGATTTTAGTCGCAGCTATTATCTTTCCAAAGGCACGGGAAAACACTTACACGCCCTCACTTCGGTCTTGGTAGATAGAGCAAGCGGGCTAGCTGTACTTTTATTATTTGCTTCGATGGGTCTTTTATTTGGTCCGGGCGGTGATCAATTGCCTATCCAGTTAAAACTGCCCATTTTCTTTGCCACGTTTGGAATCTATTTCGTGGTTCCTTTTATGCCTCAAATGGCGCTTAAATTCTTGGGACCGCAAAACTGGTTGTCTAAGAAATTGAACGAAGGAACAGCCAAGGTCTTCTGGCAGGACAAAGGGCTTATTTTCACTACCATTCTTCAATCGGTCATTATTCAAGTCATTATCGTCTTGTGTCATCTAGCCGTAGGGCTTGCTCTTGGTATAAATGTTCCGCTTTGGTATTACTTTGTCTTTTATCCATCGGTGGCGGTGCTTGGATTTGTTACTCCGAGCATAAACGGAATAGGCGTGCGCGAATGGGCATACACCTATTTCTTGACTCTCATGGCTGTAGACAAGGATACTGCCCTTACGTTTGCGTTAATCTGGCTTGGACTGACCACTTTGAGTAGTCTTGTTGGTGGACTGGTTTATGTGGCTGGAAAATTCCGCAATGTTCAAAGCGAAGTAGAACAACTGGCAAATACGCAAAAAGCGGAAACTATTTAATTTGGCATGGTCCGCTTTACTGCAAGACGAATATATAAAAGCAGTGAACGATATCGCTGTAGGGGCATCCAAACGCATATTTTTGGTCGGCGGACATCTGCGTGACCAGGTACTAAAAAAGGGTAATACCACATTTGGTTCTAGTTCTAAGTCAAACTATTTAGATTACGATTTTGCTTTTATAAGTGAAACTGAAAAAGGGGCGATTAAATTTGCAGAGCTTGTCAGTGAAAAATTAAATGGTGTTTTCGTTTTACTTGATGAGAAGAACGATACTGCCAGGGTAGTTTTAAACAGTGATTCGCCAAACCCGGTTAATTTAGATTTTGCCGCATGTGTTGGCGGTGGTATCGAATCTGATGTCATGCGTCGGGACTTTTCAGTCAATGCTCTTGCTTGGGATCCACTAGATCCAGAAAATCTAATTGATAAAGTGCATGCAATGAACGACATCGAGAATGGTGTGATTAGAGCGCTTAGCCAGGCTAATCTTATAGAGGATCCACTTCGGATTTTACGAGCGTACAGATTTAGTGCCGCCCTTTCTTTTTCTATAGATAAAACAACCCAAGACTGGCTAGCTCAAAATGCTCAGCTATTAAGTGGTGTGGCCGGAGAGCGCATAAGCACTGAGCTCTTTGCTTTATTTAGTCATTCAAATACATTTGTGCATTTGCAGGCAATGGCTAATAACAGAGTTTTAGATGCTGTTTTTCCAGAACTCGCAGCCACAAGAGTGGTGACCGCCAATGCTTATCACCACTTAGGCTTGATGGAGCATAGTTTGGAAGCGGTTCGACAAATGGAACTTTTTTATGAAAGCGCCTGTGATCAACTAAAAGCTTCATGCAATCAAATAATTGGTCACAAACTCAATAGGTTGGCGGTCACTAAACTTGCTACTTTATTGCACGACATAGGCAAGCCAGCCACCTGGCAAATAACACCCGAGGGGCGTCATACATTTTATGCGCATGATTCGCTTGGTGCCAAAATGTCTGACGAAACTGCAGCTCGCTTGAAGTGGTCCAAGTCGGTCAGTCGCTTTATAAATAGATTGATCAAATGGCACTTAAGACCGGGGGCCCTATTTCATGCTGGTGAGCCCACTCAAAAGGCGGTGCACAGATTTTATCGACAAGTGGCAACCGATGTGCCAGAGCTTATTCTGCTAGCGTATGGCGACCTTGGTGCCACCAGAGGGCAAGGATTGGTGGAAGAAGCACGAGCTCGCTTAGAGACTCGTTTTAACGAGCTATTAAATGGATATTTTATCTATATAGAAGAACAGGCAAGAACGCCGCGATTCCTTACTGGTGCTGATGTGATGGAGCTTTTGCAAATAACACCTGGACCTATGGTCGGTGAGTTGTTGGAGGCTCTTGATGAAGCACAAACACTTAAAATCGTAAATTCCAGAAAAGAGGCAGAGCGCTTTGCTAAGGACCATTTTTTAAAGCAAAGTCAATAGTCAAGGTGTAGCGTAGAACACCATGACAACTACATTTAAGGATTAAAATGTTTAGCTGCGGGCATAAGAATTGAGGGGAAACTCAAAGCGTTCCTAACCGAACTTCTATAGACCACTCCCCGTTTCCAAGAGATTGCATAGCTTATGCACCATCCTGCTAGAACAGGATGTGAAATAGCTGTGTCGGTCGTTTGGATTGTGGAAACCAACGACTCCTATATTCTGTTTGTCCTGAGGGCACGAAAATGATTAATTCCAAAGCCGACAAGTTAGCCAACTACACTGTTATCGCTCGGCTCGATGATGCCATTCCTCTTAACACTCCTGAGTGGGTCACCACTGAGCGCTTGCTCAATCAAGTCAGTGAGTTTGTCCCGATGTCTATGCTCAACACTCTAACTGAAGCTATAATCGCTTACGCTGATGATCAAGCTCGCCGCGGATACTTGCTTGGACAAGATGATCTGGTGCGTGAATTGAAAACAAAAGCAGCTAAAATCGCTTAGCTCTTTGATCTGGTATCAGTTTTAGTGATACCACATATAGTTCGAGTTTCGAGTTCTAGTTTTAGTTTACGTAATTAAGTGGATTTTTGGGAATGCCTTGCTCACGCACTTCAAAGTGCAGGTGAGGACCGGTCGAGAAGCCGGTAGTACCCTCGTAGCCGATGGTATCACCTTTAGAGACATTATTTCCTTTCGCCACAGCAATTTGAGCAAGGTGAGCATAAAGTGTGGACATGCCATTACCATGGCTCACAATCACCACTTTGCCATAACCACCATACCAACCGGTGTACAGAACGTGCCCGCTATCGGCAGAGCGAATAGGTGAGCGCCTGGGTCCTGCAATATCTACGCCGGTGTGAAATTTTCTGCTTCTGAAAATAGGATGTTTACGCCATCCAAAAGGCGATGTAATCTTTGCACGTAGTGGCATTGCCATCGTGCCTGTGCCCTTTGTTACTGGACCGCCACTACTTGATGAGCTTGAACTTTCCATGGCGAGGATTTGTTTTTCAAGCGATTTAGATTGACGAGCAAGGTCTGCTTCTGCTTGTTCGAAAAATGCACGCTGGTTGGCCAGTTTTTCTGCAATTTCTTCTTGCGAATCTTTCAAACGCGCCATCTCTAGAGCTTTTTTGCCAATCTGGTCGACCAAATTGTCCAAATCACTCTTTTGTTTGCCTAATCTATTTTTGTTTTCTTCCAGAGCGCGTGCTTTTTGACGATAGACCTCGGTCAAATTGCGATCCATCTCAGTTACTCGCTCGTTGTAATAAAGTCGGTCTATAAGAGATTGAAGTGAGTCTGCCTGAAAGATCATGTCGAGGAAATTCATCCTGTGACCTTGATAAATCTCTTTCAAGCGTTGAGATGTTGCAGCCATGTGCCCTGAGACGGTCACTTTGGCATTGTTCAAATGCTGAGTGGTCTGACTGATAGCAGCAACCGTGTGCTCGACTTTGATTTTCTTTTGCTCAAGCGAATGCTCGGTATTTTTCAACGCATGCTTGATGGTATTGAGTTTGACGAAAGCAATTTTTTCTTTGCGCCGTGCTTCTGCCAATTTTTTGTGCAACTCATTGCGTTTTTCTTCAATTTGTTTGGCTTTTGCTTTTATGTCAGTCTTGGTTGGAGTGGCTGCATAAACAGCGGTGGCATCCAGAACAGGGCTTGCCTGCAGGATAATGGAGAGCGCCAGTGCTTTTAAGAAGGTTTTTTGATTCAGAGCCATATAATTTTCTGTCTCAACTGCTTTGCAAGTTTAGCATTGAGCCAAGCAAGCTGCTTAAGGAGTAGTTAAGGCTGTATATATGAAACTTATATAATAAGTGCCATTCATTGTTCAACTACTGTACTTTTAAATCATGAACCCGGGCGAAAACAGCGTTTTAACCGTCTTAAAGGGCGGACTCATAGTATCGTGTCAGGCAAGTAAAGGCGAGCCTTTGTGTCAGCCTCAAATCATAGGCGCCTTGTGCCAATCGGCATTATCCGGCGGGGCACGAGCTTTGCGCCTTGAGGGGCTGGAAAATGTTTCATATGTTAGAAAACTTACAAAACTTTCAAAAATACCGATTATCGGTATAACTAAGACAGAAAATCTGACTAAAGATCAGATGCTCGACCAGGTATACATAACCTCTACCCTGAAAGAAGCGGTGAGCGTAGCTCGCGCTGGTGCCGATATTGTTGCCCTTGATGCCACTGCTCGTCCGCGTCCAGACAAGTTGAGTTTGGCTCAAACAATAGAAAATATTCACAAAGAAACCAATGCCCTGGTATGGGCAGATACAGCCACTATAGAAGAAGCGCGCCAGGCACAAGAATCTGGTTGCGATATCGTCTCCACTACTTTATATGGATACACCCGCGACACTGTTTTACCTCCTGAGGCTGAGCCCAGCTTTGAATTTTTGGAGCAATGTATAAAGGAGTTGAAGATTCCAGTCATTCTTGAAGGTCGAGTTTGGCATCCAGAACAAGTTGAGCGTGCCATCAAACTTGGTGCACATGCTGTGGTGGTTGGATCTGCAATAACCAGACCCCATCTAATTACTGAGCGCTTTGTCAAAGCGACTCATATTAACTAATCATGGATTTTCAAGTCGCTTATTGGCTCTATTTGCTCGTCTTTCTTTCTTCGTGCGGAATTGTCTTTGGTCTATTCATGCCCATTACTTATTCATGGGCTCCTATCTTGCACTGGATGGCAATTTTATTTTTAGCAATAGCAGGCATAAAAGTTGGGCCGGCCTGGCTTTTCATTTTACTTGGCTATGGACTTGCCGCGCTAAGAATCTTGCAGTCTCGCAGTTTTTCCACTGGTCTTCAAGGTAGTATCAATTCACTCAACGCCGAGCGATTGCACGAGCTCAGCAAAAAAGCAAAAGATATTTATTGGGGCAAAAGCGGAGAATTCTGGCAAGACATGGCAGAAGCTCTTGCTTTGTTTATCGAATTCAAAGAAGAACCGGCGAACAAACTAATCGACAAATGGCAAGCGCAAGTCGATTCTCTGCCAAATGAAATAAGGCATTTACCAGCCAATTATCGACTAATTGGAAATGCGCTTATGCGCAAATGGCAAAAAATCGTAGAAATATACGAGTCAGATTTATTGAAAGAAGAATTGAACGCTCAAGAGCAGACAATTGAATCTAAGAAAAAAAAGAAACGTCGTGTCAGTCCCTCTATTTTATTGCCGACCGCAAGAGCTTATGCAGAACTTGGCGAATTCGAAAAAGCGCACAAGTGTATCGTTGAAGCAAAGCTCGATGAAACACAATATCCACTAACATATATTGGACAATCGATACTCCCATTCTTTGCGCTTATTGGTGCACGCAATGAGACTGAACATATTCTAGAAATTCTAGAACAAAACAAGCGTACTTTTCCCGAGAGTCTGATCAATTACTGGCGTGGACAGTCGCATCTTTCGGTGGGTAACACACAGACTGCAATCAAATTTTTTGAAGAATCTAAAGCACAAAATCCTTCTAAAGAATTTTGTCTTCGTGTGGACCGTCAGATTGAACGCGCCCGTAATAAAACAGGCGAACTTATTAGTTTTCATCCAGACAAAGACAAACAAGTAAATGAAATCTGGAATATTTTCGTGCAAGCAGATTTTGTTCTTGCTGTGGTAAATCCAGATAATAAATCAAAAGCTGTGCTTGCGCTTTTTGCTATAAATACTTTGCTTTATTGTTTGACCGACGCATATCGTCTGCCTGCTTTTCAGCAAAATTTTCAAACAGCCTTTTCAGTAGTGGTGGACACCACCAACTGGGTATTTTTGAATTTTGCACTCTTTTCCAAAGAAGCTCTGGCTGGTCAATACTATCGTTTTTTTACTTATTCTTTTTTGCATTCTTCATTCACACACTATTTTCTAAATATGTTCATGCTTTTCTGGTTCGGCAGGCTAGCGCAGAATATTTTTGGCACCGCCAGATTTTTAGCTATATATATTGTTGGTGGAGTGTTGAGTGGAATAGCACAAGCTCTATTGACTCCAGATTTAATTACTGTTGGCGCATCTGGAAGTCTTATGGCTGCCTTTGGCGCGGTGTTAGCTGGAATTTTTCGTTTAAAAGACAGGCTGCCAGAACAAGTCTGGAGATACCAAATGGTAGTTTTGCTTGGACTTGCTTTTACTCAACTTGCGCTTGTGGACCTGGCTTTCAATTATGTAGCGCCAAAAGCATTTCCAAACATGGCACCCCATATAGCTAATTTTGCGCATCTAGGAGGATTTGTCGCCGGTGTTCTTTTTGGACTACTGGTATCGCCGGTACCACCAAAAGTGACAGACAAATTTGTCGAAGAAAAAAAGACTATGAACGATCCCAATTTATTTGCGTAAGCGACCGGACTTGACGATACTAATGACAATCAGTCCCATAGTTAAGAAAAATATGAAAGTATAGATCTTGGTTGTGCTAACAAAATTAGAGAACAAGTACTGCTTATTGTTCTCTGTTCGTCTGTAAGCTTGCTCAGAGCTGGACTCCATCGGCACGGGACCGGCTTGGCTGGCTGCCTGACTGAGAGAATTTAGTTTGTCTGTGACACTATTAGAAAAACGATTCACAGAAGAAGAGTCTCTTTCATCTGTTATTACTGGTGCATCAAAACCTTTTTTGGCTGAGTCAGCGGATAGTTTTGCATCTGTATTTTGACGAAAACGGTCGTTGCTCAAACTTCCAAGAACACCTTGACTAAAGCCTCCACCTGCACCAGCTTGAGCCTTGCGTCTGGAGCGGACCACAGGATAATCGGGCGGAGCAGCCGCTGGAGATGAAGACGGAGCGCACTCTTTTAGCTCGCGTGCGCTTGAGTATTCCTGGTCTTTTGCTCTTTGCTTAGGATTATTTGTAGCCTGCATAATGGGTCCAATCGCAGTTACAATATGTAGATTTTGAGCTGGTTTTTGAATCATATTTTGGCAGATATCCGATTTTTCGTTTTTACCGCCTGTTACTTCTTCACAGATTGTTTCTTCGCAAACTGTCGTTTCTTCCAAGTCTGCATCAGGATGCACGACGAAGCTCGTCACTGGGCTTACGAAGTGATAGTTGCGGCATAAATAAAGCGTCGGATTTTGATATCCATATAAGGCGAAGTTAGCCATGGTCGCACTGTATGCACGAAGAATGTTCAAGTCTTCACTTGCATTTTTATCTTCTTTGAATTCGTGATACGAAGTTTGTTCGGTCTTTTGCAGTGTTGTCCAGAAATGTTCCAAGTCGGCTTTTGGATGTCCGGTTGAAGCTATTTCTTTTGTGCCATCAGCACTTTGTTCGAAATCCATGCTTTCAAGTAACTTGTTCGAACCAGGAACCACTTGATAGTCGTAAATGGGTTTTCTGAGATTCGAGTCTTTCAGTTCGCGTATGATATTGCTTAGGTAAAGTGCGCTGTTCGAGTCGCAAATTGGCTGTGGTCCGTGAATCCAGAGAATTGCAGATGCGCGCGAAACCTTGAACAAACATTTGTTCATACTGTCTGCCAGTGTTGGCGAATTGTCCTGTCCACCTATGCACTTGGTGACTGAAAGGTCTTTGATTGCGTTTTCTTTGGTTTGGTATCTGGTTTCACCGTCAAGAACCTTAACAATATGGACATCGTTTACAGGTAGAGATTTGAGACCTTCTGCGACTTCGCTCATAAATGGTTGCATTTTGACTGAACCATCTACGACGATGTACAAAGTGTCTGGTTTGAAATTGACTTGTTGGAATGCTTGCGTTGTTTTTGAAGAAGAGTCAAACTCGACTAGATTGTTTTCTATATCGAATTTAGTGGCGCAATCGAGTTTGATTTTGTTCTCGTTTTTAAAAGCAAAATTGCGCTCGCCAAATATCGGAAGAACAAGTTGCGCTTTGTTTTTCTCAAATGACTGTAGTGGTGTCACTATATGCAAGACAATTTTGGTGACCTGACCACGCACCACAGGATAGCACTGGACAAGAACGGTCGAGGGTCCATGCATACTGACTAGAAGAGGATCTTTTTTGTTGTTATAGACAGCGTTTACATAAGTGCTTCGAGCTTGAGACCTTTCGTCTATTTGCGCTTCTTTTTTCTTGCCATCAAGCCAAATAGTAGCTCCACTTACACAAGCACCTGGTGGCAATTTTATTTGTGCTCGTGCTTCCCTTGGTACATAAGAAACATTGTCAAAAGTACATGTCCAGTCGAGTGAAGCATATCCTGCTTGCACGTCGACTTTGCCTGAAATAGATGAATCAGATGTGGACAAGCCACGTGCAAAACCGCTAACTACGCTTCCTGCAATATCTGTATCTATGTCGAATTCGTCGTCTGCGTTTTTGTTGAGCGCATTTGCCTCGCGCATAGCCCCAGTGTGTTTGAGCGTAGACCTGAATGAAGAAGGGATTGGAACTTCATTGAAAGTCTGACCTGTGACCAGATAAAATATTTCGCGAGCATTGTCTACTGAGATTGGATGTGCGTCTTCATAGATAGAACCTAGAATATCGGTTGCTCTGCCGGAGCGCTCATAACAGGCACGAAGCATGACTTCTCTACTTCCAAAGAATCTGAGCCAGTTGACTGCATCCTGGTTATAGCGTTGAGTCATTTGCGGTGATGAAAAATCTGGACCGAGTGCTTTAGACAAATAAATTCGGGTGAGTGTGGAGGGTGCCTCTATACTCAGTACCATTATTAGTATGACTATATGACCAAAATGTTTTAACTGGTCACCATCAAAAAAGGCTTTCTGACGGGCACCAAGTAAGGTGATAACATGTCCGGCATTGAATAGTGGTGCCACCGAAAGTAGGGGAGCATAAAGCAAAGGATGGAATACTAACAGAAATGCCATTTCGGAATGGTTGATAAAAGTAGTACCGATTGCAGGCAATTTAGTGGCGAACATCAAGCTGTACAAAATAGCCATGCCCATGGAAAAGCCACTCATTAAGGACGTTATGGCATAAAGACTGACGAGATTTATTCTCACCGCCAGATATACAATTAGATTACTAATCGGAATAAACGAGAAAAGTAAAACATGCCAGACGCTGGGAAATGGGTCGAACAAAATTCCAGCCATGGTGTGAGTGGTTACTTCGAAAATCAAAGCAATAGTGGGAAGAATGACGCCAAAAATTAAAAAGCCCAGACCAGGTTTTTTAATTGGTTTTTTTGCTCGCTCATCAAAGACACCAATGCCAATTCTATTTGAGATTTCAGCAAAGCTATTCTCAAAACGGCTGCGTTGAATTTTGCGATCTTTAGTCAGCATAGAAGACCTACTTGGGTCAGTAATCCACTTATTCCCATATACTGATACTAAAGCTCTACATTTAAATTTTTAAGAGTGTTTTCCCTGAATGTGGGAATATACTGGCCAACTTAAACGTTAATTGAGGCAATGATGGAAATATTTTTGGGACTGGCCATACTGGCAGGTTTCACTCTTTTGAGAGGGCTTCGTTTCGTAAACGAATACGACCGCCTGGTCATTTTCCGTCTGGGCAAGATCACCGGTATCAGAGGACCTGGAGCACAAATCGTCATTCCCTTGCTTGAGCGTTCGCAAAAGGTCGATACGCGTGTCATTACTATGCCTATTCCAGTGCAGGAGGCGATTTCGCGCGATAACGTCACTTTGCGGGTGGCTGCAGTTTGTTTCTATCAAATAGTTGATCCGGTAAAATCTGTCTCTAAAGTTGAAGATGCAGTACAGGCTACCGGTCAAGTCGCTCAAACCACACTTCGAACCATAGTTGGTCAGTACGAGCTAGACGAAATTTTGAGCGACCGCGACAAAGTGAATCAAAAGTTGAGCGCCATTATTGACCGACAAACTGAAGCCTGGGGCATCAAAGTGACTTCAGTCGAAGTGAAAGATGTCGAAATTCCAAACAATATGCAGCGTGCTATGGCTAAACAAGCTGAAGCGGAGCGAGAGCGCCGAGCTAAAGTAGTGGCGGCGGAAGGTGAGGTTCAGGCCGCTCACAAATTGCGGGAAGCGGCCGAAATAATTTCATCACAGTCTGGAGCCTTGCAATTAAGACAATTGCAGACAATGGTCGAAATTGCCACCGAAGCCAAAAGCACTCTCTTGTTGCCTATGCCAATGGAATTTCTAGTCGACAAATTATCTGGTGTGCTAAGTGGTGAAGAAAGCCTGGAAAGTTTAAGTGGCGAATCTGCTAAAGCAAAAACAATAGACGTCAGGTCTAAAGAAACAACCTAGTATTGATTTTCGCAACCTAGTATTTGTATTTGCCTTCTTTTATAAGGGCGAAGCTTGGCTCTAAAATTCTTTTGGCGTCAAATTTTTTGTGGATGCGATTGGCCAAAAAGTAAGTCATAGGACTTCTGCCGGGATTGCACTTTTGGTCCAAAATAAGATGGGTTAAAATCGATAAACCGATGCTCATACGCATTGGCTTGCGCTGCTCGCCTCTAAATAAGAAGAAAAATAATGCAAGCAATTCGAATGAATGGAGAGGCAAGTAAAGCTTCCCGCTATATTTTTCATGTTCTGATTCGTTGAATTTTTCCCAGTTAGGCTTCATCCCGTGAGCTTTGACATAGTCGACCAGGTGATCGAGATCTATTAGCCAACCAGCAAAAAAGGCAGCAAAGGCGGACTTCTTGCATCGATAGCGCCAATAACTCAAACCGCCAATTCCGGCGGAAGTTATTATGTGTCCTAAGGTGCGCATGTTTTTGGGATTCCTTCTAGTAAGATATTAGGATCATCTAATGTATACCCATGCTATCTCATTTTCGCTATTCATGCTGAACTTTTGTCTGCGAAAGTATAAAATTGCATGCGTAACAACAACGGTTACTCTTCCAACAAACAGGAGTGGCCGTGATTTGATCGCTTGAGGTTTTTTCGATGTCACATTTCAATCTTCGCTCTTCCCGCTTTGCTCGACTATTGGCGCTAAGTCTGGCTGTTTTTAGTCAAGTTGCTTTACCGCAAATATCATCTGCTCAGAGTGCGAACCCTCAAGCTGTCAGCATGTACAACCTTGGATTGAATGCGTTTAAGCAGGGCACGCCTGAGTCGGCAATTATTTTCTTTCGTCGAGCGCTGGTTCTTGACCCAAACTTAGCTGATGCTCAATACAATCTGGGTGTTTTGTACCAGAGCCAACGTCGTCACAAAGAAGCTCTTCCTTGCTTTCAAGAAGTCTTGCGCTTGAAGCCGACTGACCCGGATGCTCATTTTCAGATGGGAAGATCCCTTTTGGAATCAGGAAAGCCGCAGGAAGCAAAAGAGCAATTTTTAACTATTGCTCCAAATAGCCGCGACTTTGCCGAAGCACAAAGACTTAGTGTTGTTTGCGACCAGAAAATGATTAATATGCAAACTCAGGCAGGTGCGCAGACTTTTCCAGCCCAATATCAACCTCAAGCTCAGTATCAGCCTCAAGCTCAATATCAGCCCCAAGCTCAGTATCAGCCCCAAGCTCAATATCAGCCCGCTCCCCAAAATCAGTCGCCTTATCAACCAGTCGCTCAAAGCCAACCTGTTATTCAGCAAATTTCACAGCCAGTTGCAGTAGCTCAACCGATATCGCAACCAGCTCAACAGATGGGTCGCGAATTGGTGGCATCCAATAATATAAGTTCGACTGATCAGTCAGGAAGCGCCCTTGAAGTAACACCTCAAGCAACCAAGCCCGCTCCCATTTTGGCAAACGCCACAGTAAGAGTTATCGCCACAGGTTTTAATGCACCGTCTGGATTGACCTTTGATAAATTCGGTAATTTATATGTAGCCAATTTTGGTGCTAACACAATAGACAAAATAGGTCGTGATGGAACCCGCTCCACCTTTAGCACCGGCGGCTATTTGCGCGGTCCCATTGGTCTTGTGTCGGACGACACAGGCAATATATATGTAGCTAATTACAAGGGCGGCACTATCGTCAGAATTACGCCTGCTGGTATTGCGTCAGTAATTGCCACAGGATTTAGAAGTCCCTATTACTTGACCTTGGATAAAAGCGGCAATTTGTTTGTGAGCCAGCAAGAAGATAATTCGATTATTCGAGTTTCGCTGCCTCAAGCTGTTCAGGCAACCAGCCAAAAGTAAAAAGTAAGAAGTAAGAAGTAAATCTATGGCTGAACTTAAAAGAGGAAGTTTTACACCTTTTCGCGAAGCACTCCAGATGTGGACTGCACGAAACGCCATTATCGGCTATCACAAACTCACTCATGGCATAGAAATTCTTGGCAGAGAAAACGTGCCTGAAGGTCCTTGTATCGTGGTCGGAAATCATATTTCAGACTTTGATCCACCACTTTTGTGTGCCGCTACAGATAAGAAGATGGCGTTTCTCTCTAAGAAAGAACTCTTTGCGGAAAAAGCATGGTTTGGCTGGTTGATAGAAGTTTTCGGCGCTATTCCTATTGATAGAGCAAAACCCGAGAAGTCGACTATTAAAACCATCCGTAAACTACTCAAAGAAGGCTGGTCGCTTGGGATGTTTATCGAAGGCACGCGCTCGCGTAACATAGGTCAAATGGGAGCGCCTCATACAGGTACTGCGTACTTTGCTAAATCGAATAATGTACCCATAGTTCCAGTTGGAATTTTAAATACCCAGAAGAATGGTGGAAAAGTGATTTGTCGCATCGGCAAGCCGATACAACCTTCTGACGATTTAGAGAAAACTACCTGGCAAGTTATGGAATCTCTTGCTGAACTTACAGGGCACAAGTTACCCGAACGCAAGCTGGCTGGGCAATAATTCAGGCGAGTGGTGATTATACGAATGCTTTGGGAAAACCACCAATTGGTTTTCAGGTGGCAAATTAATAGACTAATTACATCGAAAGCAATTCGATGCCCGAAACTCCCCCCGTTAATAATAAATCCAGCATTCCTATCAACAAGCGTAAGTGAGGCCCCCAATGAGTATGTTTAGAAATCCAGCCGACGAAGATACCCTCTGCCAAGTCCTCAAAGCCTATGTCGAAGAATGGGGTCCAGAGAATGTAATCGTTTCAGTTCCCAAACAATGGATGGAATATAGCGCAAGCAATCTGGGTCGCGTAAGACTCGAGTTCTCTACTCAAGATACAGTGTCTATCCGTGTTGAGTATGATTTCGTCCGTCTCAATTATGATGTTGCACTAGCTGCAGCTTAAGTATAAAAAGTTTCAAAAGTTTTTTAGTCACGGCAATCACAACAAGGAAAGGGCTTTCAAAAGCCCTTTTTTGTTTTGTTACTATGTCTTACATGAGAGGCGATTGGAAAATTCGCATTCCATCATCCGTGACAAGACTTTTTGTTAATCCAGATGCCGATATGCAGGAAGAGAGCGCGTCTGAAACTCTAGACTTCATGTGCAATCCACGAAAGCAAAAAAGTCAAACACTGTAAATGTGTTATTCGAAGTTGAAAAATCCGGGTTGGTAAATATCGAAATGTCGTTCGATTACAATGTTACTATCGAGAAAAAAGACAAGCCATGAATTTTCAGGCGGCTTGTTTTCTATACTGTTCAAGCATTGCTGTGCACTGTCTTGCCTGCAATTGTTTGTCTGCAAGCGCACAAGACAACTGATGAATGCCTTCAAGCGATGCTGGTTTTACTACATTCAATTCGCGACACACTTCTAGCATGCTCATGTGTTCGCTGACGCAAACTTCAGCGCAGAATAGCCAGTCATCTAGGTTTAGATTGCCAGAGCCAAGCAGAAAGTTGCCGAAAATGCGCTCTTGAGTATTCATTTCCATGTGCGAGTTGACTATGGCATCGATATTTTTTAGGTCGTCTTGTTTGATAGAACGTTCGATGAGTGAGACTACATGCACGAAATCAATGCGGCCATTTTGCACTGCAATTAAAGATTCAAGCATGGCTTTGAGTAGATTTTGATTGCAAAGATTTCTAGAAATTAGCACCCATCCAACTGTAACCCCTGTGGCAAGCGCTTCTTGTCTTGCTTTGAGTAAAACGCGAGCAGGTAAAACTTTCGCTTGTTCTAGCAAAATAACTAATGGATTCTTTTTGAAAGGTGCTTGAGGATTGAGATCTAGTTCGCACAGTGCAGACTCTAGGTCCATATAATTTTTGCTTGCATAAGCAATGGCGGTAGCAGCAAAACCTCTATATATCAAATTACTTGATACCAGTTGGCTGGCTTGACGAGCCAGTTTCAAATCTAAATTAGAGAGCATGCCGGTCATGGTCAATACATCAAATGGATCTACGCCGTGAATCAAAGCGATTTCAAATGCTTCTTTGATAATTTCTTTGTTCAGGATACCGCTTGCTCGCAAAAGCCAGGAAATGAGTGATTCGTGATCAGAAAGTCTTGGCAGTCTTGCCACTTCGGGATTGAAAACAACTAGTTTTCGCTTTTCTTCAAGCATTTCGACGAACGGGACAGCGTCAATTACTGCATCGGCACTGAATATCTGATTGAAAAATAGTTGGGTATTAAGACTGGATTGAATTTGACTATTCATAAAAACGCACCAACGGGGGGATTGAAGCTTGTATCCAGTTTGGCGTTTTAGCACAAGCGGGTCAATCTTGGTTTGCGTAGAACTACGAAGCCTAATCGTTTTTTTAATCTAGAACCAGTTCATGGTATGTACTGGCTGGCGTGATTTGTGATCGATCCAAACCAGTCTGTGCTTAAGCTTAGGCCATTCCATGTTGAAATAAAGACGTTTATGGTTATAAGTGTTAGGCTCGATAGTGAAGCTGATTTCTGAGTCGAAACCACCTCCACTAGATAAAGAGTCGCGATTTCCATTTGAGTCTTCTAAGAATAAGTCTATGGAGTAAAAACGCTTAGCTGTTTCGTTGTTAATGGCGACATCCATTTTCATCAGTTTGCTGCCAACGCCGTCGTTTACCTTTTTGACCGATTCTATGTCGATTTTAAGTCCAGCAATTGCGGGTGGAGCCTTCTTGGGCGTCGGTTCTACTGTCATAGGCATGAGCAGGTCTGTGTCTATGCGCAGGTTTAAGTCATCACCTGGCTCAAGTGTTGCTTTAGGGCCTTTGCGCATGATGGCAAATCCGGTGGCTAGTAGAGCACCAGCGGCGGCACCACCGGCGATGTTATAACCGTGCATAGAAATAGTTGATGATAATCCACAAATTTGATAGGCAAAAATTGCTCCAAGAACTGCACCGCCAGCGGTGTGGGCTGCAATTATTCCAAATCCTTTCGCTTTTGATTTCAGGGTCGAGGGCTTAAAGTTATCTGCCTCGGCTGTAAATGAAAATTTTCTGCCATCCGGCAGTTCAAGCGTTTTGAAGGCAATTTCGTAAAAGGTTTCTCGACCAACTCTTCGTTGTCCGTGTACTTTTGAAACCAGACCATACAAAGTGGTGCCTTCAGGAATTACGCGGTTGTTTTCAATAAAAATGTCTTCAGTTGTTTTGGCTGTAATTTTTTGACCTTCGCGGGCCGGGTGCAACAAGCCTTCCATGTCCCGATCGGCCAGGCGCATACCCATTGTGGGTACCAGGGCCAATTTCAATTTGAGCGGAGTGCCTTTGGGCACGCAATAAGTGACGCTGCCTTGTAGTAACTTTTTACTTTCTGCTCCGGTGGCTTCGCCGCTCTGGTCGGATTGGGCCGTCTGGGGCGATTGTCCAGTCTGTCCAGCAGGTTCCCCTGAATCAGTTGCTAGTTGTGCTTCCTGGGCTTGAAGGGTAGGTGGATCTTCAAGCAGGTTGTCTGGAATCTCGACTTCTTGAGCATACAGGCGCCCTGTTGGCAGCACTAGTGACTGCACAAGCATGAGGGTTAAAAGTAGAGTGGACAGTTTTCTGTTTTTCATAGCTAGAATTATCGTTTATTGGGGTCTTGAATACCTTAAGCAAGGTCAATTTAGTAAAGTCTTGAGATAAAGATAGGTGTTGTAAATAGCTAAATTAGATGCTTGAAGGGAATATGGTTAAAAATATGGCGACCATCTTAAAATAAGGCAATTTATGGTTAATTCGCAATCCCCAATAACCCAGGCTCACCCCTCTAGAAATCCAAACGACCGCACTTTGACCATGGAACCTGCCCTGGAGCAGGAAACCAACAAAGTTTCAATTATCAAATACAGCGAAGATTTGCTGGTCGAACTAAACGATTTGATAAAAACGAAGCGACTTCTGGACGCTGTCTTGGTTGACGCCTCAATGGTCGGCTTTTTATTTCCAAGCGAAGTTTTGCTTGAGTGCTCTAAACTTGTGCCTCAATTGATTGATGTGGGTGGTGCTTTAATTTTTCTTGCTCAAGATGGAGCGGTAGCAGTGATTCGAGAATCGCTTAGTGCCCCACCTCAGCTTAGAATTTTTTCTAATTATCGAGAGTTGTTCGACCTGTCGACCAATATAAGACATTACGTGAGACTGGCTGTAGGCAAGGATACCGAGTTTGGTTCAGACCGCACCGACCTGGCTCAACAAGTGCTTATGTCAATTACTCCAGTGCTTACAGACAAGGGACTGGACCGCAAAACAGCCATAGAGGTATCGAGCAAACACAATTTGGTACTAGGTTTAATCGATAATTATTCATCGCTTGCTTCTTTAGTCGAGCGCTGTAAAGACAGGCTCGATGAGGAGCAAGTGCTTGAAACGTTGAAAGATTTGGAAAAAGAAAAATCTATTTATCCGATGTTTTCCAAAGTGGCGTTTTTGGTTGAGTCTTTCAAGACCCAAGGCTCTTTTTCGATTCAAGAATATTTTTTGCGCTGTCAGATTCTCACTCAAGGCCAAATTGATGCTCTTTTACTTGAACTTCAAGGCACGCCAAAGCGTGAGCGCATGACCTTAGGAGCGCTTGCGGTCAAGAAAGAAATGATCAATTCGCGTCAGCTAGAAGTGGCAATTCAGGACCAGACATTTTATGGACCATCTGAATCAAACGACAAAGTGAAAGGTGCAGCGGCTGGAACAGCAGAAGAGAAGCGCGTTCAGTCTCTTGTGGGACATTTAGGTTCGACCGACCCCATGAGTTTGCTCCAGAATATGGCAACCAATCGAGATACTGGCATACTCTCTGTCGAGAACAGGGATTTGCAATTTAAATGCTATTTTGAAGCGGGTAAAGCAGTCAATGCACGCATTGGAAAAATGCACGGCAACGACGCGGTGGTGGAATTCGCTTCGGCTTGGCGTCAAGGCATTTTCGTTTTTATGAAACGCGAGCTTTCAGAAGATCTAACTAAAGACACATGCAAACTAACAAGAGCGCTCGAAAAGCTTTTGCTGGATGCGGCTCTAGCTCAAGACAACACAGATGTGGTTTGGAAAAAACTACCGGGCGGAATTGATTCTGTGCTTGAAAAAGTGGAGGCTAGAAAGGACAAAATAGAAGGCCAGCCCCTAATAGATCCCAAAGAGAAGAAGCCACTTTCCGCCAAAGAGATGGATTTGTGCAGACGTATCTGGAATTCGCTAGATGGTTTGACACCGCTTCATAGGGTTATTCGAAGCCTGCAAGATGTGACCACTTCTGATGTGGCTTATTGCGTTGGAATTTTATGGGACTATCAACTAGTTAAAGTGCCGGAAGGTGACCTGGCAACCCCGCTTGATAAATTCCAACTTTTGATTTCAATGGTAAAAGAACAAATTGGCTCGGATAGATCCAATGCATTTTTGAGACTGAGTTTTAGAGATACACTTGGCTATTCGTCTGGCGCTCGAGTGTTTATTTTGAGCAATAAAGGTGAAGTGGGAATTGATATGGTGGCAATCAGACGTCACAGCTCGTCTTTGACTACTGTTTTGCAGGATCTTGAAAACTGGCAAGTTAAGTATATCGAGTACATTTCAGCCGAGCTTGACAAGCAGACCTTACTCACTATTATTCACAATATTCATGACAAGGGCGCAGCTAAGTAGTAGATCCGCCCTTGGATTTAGTGCTTAAATTATGTCAGGCATAGTTTGAGCGGATGTAATTGTCATGCGATTTTTCCAGGGTTCACTAATATTGTTGGCTTGCACTATCACTTTAAGTGCGAGCGTTTGCAATGCTCAGGAAAAAATTCCTGGTGAGCGAGTCAATCAAGAATTTGTTTGCGCACCATACATAAAACTGGCTGTTGCAGCCAATCCCAATACGGCACCCTCAGTGCTTGCTAAACTATCCAAAGATACTTGCGATGAAGTTCGCAAAGCGGTGGCGTTAAATCCCAGTTGTCCTGACGAAGTAAGACCGGCTCTGGCTGAAGATATTAATCAGGTGGTGGTAGAAGCGCTTCTTTCAAATAGCACGGCGCTAAAAAATGAAGTGCTTATCAAACTATCCGAATCAAGCGAGCCTAAAATACTTGAAAGTCTTGCGGCAAATCCACTGACACCAGGGCCTGTGCTCAATAAATTGGCTCATGGCAAAATTCAGACTGAGTATTTATTATTGAGTTTGGCTAAAAATAAGAGCACCACCCCTGAGGTCACCAACCGGCTTGTGAAAGTGGGTGACCGGCTGGTACGCACTTTACTTGCTCGCCAGCCAAGGCTTTCTGAGCAAGCTTATCAAGAATTGTCTGACGATGGCGACCTTGGTGTGCGTGCTATGGTGGCAAGCAATGCCGCTACACCTTCTCGCTTTCTCGATAATCTAGCCAAAGACTTGCACGCTACAGTGAGAGTGAGTGTTGCTGCCAACCCCAATTCGTGGGAAGGAACTTTGGGCAAACTAGTATCAGACAAGCGCTGGGAAGTGCGCATGGAAGCTGCTCGCAATACTAAAACCTCAAAAGATTCACTTAAGATACTAGCAGTTGATAAAAATGACAAAGTGCGCTGGGCTGTGGCTACTAATAGCTCTGCACCAGATGCGGTACTACTCATCCTGGCTCAAGATACAAACGAAATGGTGCGCAACGCTACGTCTGCAAATGCCAACGCTACAGCTCCAGTTCTGGCTAAATTGGCTGAGCGCGCAGTCAAGGGTGGACCTGAAAACCTGGCTTTGGCACAGATACTTGCTGTGCGTGGGGATATTAGCGCTGATGCCATGAAGGCTTTGAGCAAACATGAATCACCTTTAGTTCGCTCGGCTCTTTGCGCCAATGCATCATTAAGTCAAGAATTGGCTCTTGCTCTTGCCTCTGACGAAAATTCTATTGTTAGAGCTTCGCTTGCATCAAGCAAACAAGTGGCTCAAAGTGAAGTTTCAAAAATACTGGCCGAAGATAAAAATGAAATGGTGCGCATTGCATTGGCCGCAAACAAAGTAGTGCCACAGAGCTGTTTGCAAAGTATGGCTCGTGACACAAGCTCTAGTGTCGTTCGTGCCGTTGCCGGTAACACAGCATGCTCGCTTGAAACTGTCGAGCTACTTATTTCATCTGGTGATCCAATGGTTCATCGCCTTATCTTACTGCGCGGAGCACCGGGTGCTAAACACCCAAGCGATGTGGTATTAACCAAAATGTTCAGCAATGCCAACACCCTAACACGCGCTTATATCGCATCTCTGTCTAGTGTGCCTCAATCTATTTTGAACGATTTAGCAAATGACAAGGATTCGGCTTTGCGCGCTGTGGTTGCGGGCAATGTCAATTTGCCCGATTCGTCACTAGCTGTTTTATCTAAAGATCCAAGCCCTCTTGTGCGTGCCACACTAGCTGCAAATGGTGCATGTGGCGCTTCGACTTTACAATCACTTTCTCAAGATGCAGATGAGCAAGTGTTGATGGCAGTGGCAGCTAACAGAAAAACACCATCAGATGTTTTAGCAAAATTGGCCAAAGATATACGACCTGAGATTAGATACGCCGTGGCTTCTAATGCCAGTGCTCCATCTAGTGTGCTTGATCAATTGTCGGGCGATTCGACCATTTGGCTCAATACTTTCAACAAGTAAACTAAAAGTTAGTCAACACAGGAAGCAAAATGAAAGACGCAGTAATCGTAGATGCAATTCGCACTCCAATTGGACGCTACGCAGGCTCACTAAAAGATATTCGACCAGATGACTTGGCGGCATTGGTAATTAAAGAGATAGTGAAGCGAAATGATTTAGATCCTGATTTAATTGAAGACGTTTTACTTGGGTGCGCCAATCAAGCTGGTGAAGACAATAGAAACGTTGCACGTATGGCTGTTTTGCTTGCGGGATTGCCTGTGAGCGTTGGTGGTGGCACTGTCAATCGTTTGTGCGGTTCTGGATTGATGGCTTGCAATGATGCGGCAAGAGCAATACAAACAAATTCTGGTGATGTGTATTTGGCTGGTGGCGTAGAGTCGATGACGCGCTCTCCATTTGTCATGGGTAAACCTGAATCTGCATTTCCGCGCGGTGAAATGCGCATGTTTGATACTACTCTGGGATGGCGTTTTACAAACGAAAAATTGGCTCAAGCTTATTACCCTTTTTCGATGGGTGAGACTGCCGAAAATGTAGCCGAGAAGTACAAAATCTCAAGAGAAGCACAAGACGAATTTGCTTTGCAAAGCCAACATAAATATCAAGCTGCTAAAGATAAAATCAGCGAGGAAATAGTGGCAGTGCAAGTTCCAGGCAAAAAGCCAAAAGCACCACCTGAAACTTTTGCCATGGACGAACATCCGCGTGCTGATACAAAAATTGAAGATTTGACTAAGCTTAAACCTGCTTTTAGAGAGGGTGGGACAGTTACTGCTGGCAATTCATCTGGTATCAATGATGGTGCTGCCTGTTTGTTGCTTGCATCAAGTGAAGCGGCACAAAAATTAGGCAAGAAACCTCGCGCGCGCATAGTGTCATCAGCGGTGGCAGGTTGCGATCCGGCGATCATGGGCATCGGTCCAGTTGAGGCTACTTTCAAGGCGCTCAAGCGAGCATCACTTTCAATTAAAGACATTGATTTATTCGAACTTAATGAGGCCTTTGCGGCACAAGTGCTTGCTTGTGTCAAAGAACTCGAAGTGCCTATGGACAAATTGAACGTAAATGGCGGCTCAATCGCCCTTGGTCATCCACTGGGAGCATCGGGTGCTCGAATTCTTACCACTTTGCTTTATGAGATGGAACGGCGCAAAAGTCGATATGGGCTTGCCACGATGTGTATAGGGGTGGGACAGGGCGTAGCTACTATTATTGAGCGGCTAGATTAAGCAATGTCTGATAACGCTCATTTTTTATAATTGTATTTTCTTAGCCAGGGCATGTAGTTACTGGTAATACTCCTACTTGGAAGTTTAATGGAGAGCCAAAAATTCACTTTCCTTCAGTTTTCGGACGTACGCCTGGATTTGCCGCAAAATCAGGGTCTTCTTTCGTACAGTTCGACCCAGCGATTGGAGCGATACACTGACTTAATTGAGTCTTTTATCAATGCTTTGCGTGTAGCGCAAGACAAGCAGGTGGACGCTGTTTTCCTGCCGGGCGGACTCTTTAATCTCAAAACTATCAGGTCGCAAACAATCGAGCTTTTACTCGATGCAATAGCCGAAATCAGCCCCGTACCTGTAGTCATCACTGCCGGGTCGCTAGATCCTTATCAGGACGACTCTCCATATAATTCAGACTTTTTAAAAGTGTATGGAATCAAGCCCTGGCCTGAAAATGTGCACGTTTTTACAAGTAGCGAGTTTGAAGCGGTTAAACTTCCAAACCGGCCCGATGTCACTGTTGTGGGCATGTCTCACGTTGGAACTAAGCCTAACTACGAGCAAGTTTTGAGCAAGCCACTGCCCAAAGACGAATCCAGTCTTTTTAATATTCTTGTTTTTTCAGGTGCGCTCGAGTCCTATCAGGGACCGATTTATCCTCAACTGGCCGGACCTAACAAACCAGCTCCTTTCACCGAAGAACAGCTCGAGAGCCAGGATTTCGACTATGCTGCCGTCGGCGGATATCCAGACTTGCTTGCAATTTATGCTTCTAATCAGCGCGTACTTGGCGCATATTCGGGGTGTCTGAGCAGCTCCACTTTTGAAGAGCTTGGACCAAAAGTGGCGATACTGGGACAAATAACATACGATCCTGAGCGCGGCAAAGAGATTTTGCTTGAGCCAATTGAAGTGTCTTCTTTCAGGTTGGTCTACCTAGCAGTCGATATAACAGGTCTTGATGTCGATGCTATAAAAGAAGAAATCAACTATTGCATGCAAGAACAAGACGTTCGTCCTGACCACGACATAGTGGCACTTAGCTTAGAGGGTTCGTTTGCTCCTGAAGCAGACCCGCTTGCGGTGATTAAAGACATTGAGTCAGATTTTTATAGACTGATATTCGTTAATCGCACAAGGCCAAATTATTTGTCGCAAGAGTTTGATCCAAGGACTACCGAAGCTCGGTATGTTGAGCGCATGTTGCAACGCTTGCAAGAAGCCGAGCGCAAGATGGCAGAGTTGTCAGGGCGCGATAGTTTGACTGGATTACCTGGTGCTTTTATTTCGGCTAAAACTGTTGAAGATGCACTTTATTACGGGCTCGATGCACTCAAGCAAAAGCGAGTTACTATCCGCCATGTCGATTGAGAATTAAACTATGAAAATTACTCGAATTGACTTTGAAGGATTTGGTGCCCTGACAAACAGGACAATAGATTTTGATGCAGATAAACTCAATCTGGTAGTGGAAGCAAACGAATTTGGAAAATCGACTATGGTCGAGGCCACCTGGGCTATTTTGTATGGGCTTCCAGAAAAAGAAACTTTCAAGCCATGGAAACAAGACGCTTCTTTTAGTGCCAGCATGGATATTGAAATTGGCGAGAAAAAGTTGCGTATTATTCGCGATTTTGATTCTGAATCAGTACAAGTCTTAGATTTGAATTTTGGTCTGCGCGATGTGACACCACAGTATCTTGGTAATGAAAACGAAGACCAAGTAGGATACAAATTACTTGGAATGAATCGCGATACTTTTCGCAATACGTGTCTTGTAGGACAGAGACATCTTGAAATAAATCACATGACCGACTCTACTGCGGTCGCTGCGGAAATTCAGGGCATCGCCGACTCATCATCGCCTGATACCAAAGTCAGCGCCGGTCTTCAAACTATAAGTCAGACTTTAAGCCGCTTTATGCATGGCAATAGACTATGTCACATAAATGAACTTTTGCGCGAGCTAGAAGGACAGCGAAGCGACTTGATGAAGCGTATGCGTTCAATGGATGCAGAGCGCGGACAGTGTCGTGAATGGTTTTCTGACATTCAAGCAATTGATGAAAAACTAAGTTTGCCGGCCTCATCGCAAAACCAAGAAATAATCGAAGAAGAAGATTTATCTCAAGTCTCATCTACAGAAGAAAGTGCCGAAGCCGCAGCACTGCGAGAAGAATTAAAGCTCATTGAAACTGCTATTCAAAAATTGCGCAATCAAGAGCAGAAGAAGCAAGCTTTACTAGAAGCTGCAAATATTAATACCGAAGATGCACCAATTACCCAAGAGCAGATGGATTTTCTCATGCGTCTGTGGGAGAAGCAGCAAGCCATCGTCAATGATATCAATTTGTTGCACGAATATATGGAGCCTCATCAGGCTGAAATTGCTGCACGCGAAAGCGAAGTAATGGACCGTTACAACGACTACAAGGGTCTTGATCAATTTACCAATTCTGAAGCGCAGACAATTTCTACGTACGCTGTCAATTTGTTCAATCTTGTCAAACAGATGGACGAAATGAAAGCAAAGAACCCTGAGTTTGCAACCTTGGTCAATAACGGCGCCGGAACCGGCGAATATGAATCTGCCAAAGCTAAAATAAATCTATTTGAAGGTCTAACTCCAGAAGAAGTAGAAGAAGCAAAAAGTTATGCATCACTTTTGGTGGCATTTAAGGAGCAAGCGTCCGAGACTGCTCGCAAACTGAGTGAGAGCAAAAGCAAGTCTTCTGAACTGAATAACGACCGCAATAAAGCGCGTATTTTTAATATTGCAAGAGTGGCTGGACTGTTATTTGTTTCTATCTTAATGCTCGCTGCACCATCGATTCTCTCTGCTGTTAAGGTGGCTTTGCCTCAACCAGTAGTGGCTGGAAGTCTGATTCTGGGCTTGTTGACCATGCTTATTAGTTTCTTCTTTCTTGGTAGGGTTTTGAACACCACCTATTTTAAGCAAGAGGAACACGACAGTCTTGGACAAGATGTGCAGAAGCTTGAGATTGCAATGTCTAAAGGCGAGGAGAAAGTCGCAAACTTAGAAAACAAAATAGCGGCGCTAGCTAACAAATGTGGAATGCCCGACAAAAAGCAGTTTGTTGCTAAATTGCAACAGCAAGCTGCTCCCCAATCGCAAAAAGAGACTGACGAAGAACAGCTACGTCAGCTATTTTTAACCAAGCAGCAAAACTGCAAACGACTTCAAAGTGATCTTGCTTATTTCTTCAACAAAGCGGGTCTTGCCACAATGGAGATTGAGCCACAATCTGCTATTGCGTTGTCTGAAAATATAAACGATTTTAGAAAAGATATTGCTGAATTGCAGGAGCGCAGGTCATCTATGTATGATCATGAGGAGCGCATGCATCACATGGAAGAAGATCTGTCTTTGACCGAGGCAAACATAGTAGAGTTTTTAGAGCAGAATGGACTGGCTTGCCAAGGCAGTTTTGAAGTGGCAAAAAATCAAGTTTCTTCATTAATAAATTACTTTGAAAACAGAAACTCGCCTCATCCAGACCTGGCTGAAATCGACGCAGGCTATGGCGATGAGAGTGCCAGGCACAATACTCAGCAGGAACTTATTGAGCGTCATATAGCGGCGAGTACAAAATTAGAAGCTCATTTGGCTCGTGAAAACTCCGCACCAAAACCAAAAGTTCAAAATGTAACTCCAACAGTTGAATTGATGTCTGCCAAAGAAGTAGAAGAGTTACGTCAAAAGAAGGAAGATTTGATTGTAAAAATCAGAACGACTCTGAAAAGTCGCGACGAGTTATACTTGGACACACTTGAAGAATTGAATCGAGTAGACCATGAAATAGTTATTTCAAAGCGTGCGAAACTGGCTCTAGAATTAGCTTATGAAATGCTCAAGCAATCATCGCATGAAACTTATGCAGACTGGTCAGTTCAGCTCAATAAAATATCAACTGAGCTATTGCAGCAATTGAGCGGTGAAATAGAGATGCTTGAATTTTCGAAAGACTTGCATCTAAAAGTAAAACTGAGAAATCATCAGAATATTTTTGAATCTAAAGATATCATCACAAAGTTATCCACTGGTACTAAAGAGCAAATTCACTGGATGGCCAGATTGATTATTTCGCGCTTCCTGTCTAGCTTAGAGCCATTGCCGATATTTCTTGATGAACCATTCAGCGAAGCGGACGATGCACGATTTATGGGCATTATGTCATTTTTAATCGATTCAATTTTGCCAAACAATCAAGTAGTTATTTTCAGTTGCCACCAGCAGCGCCACCACTGGCTCAAACAGCAATTGGATGCTGCCCACCAAGAAAAGTTAGCGTTCAAGCATTAAAAACCAGAGTCGCCCTGGTGCACGTTGCCTTTTCCTGACCCCGGACCGGGTGAAGTGGGACCTTCTTCCTCTTCTTGTGTTTTGCGCATGTAAGGCGAGGGTTTGGCACGTTGTGGTGCCAATTCGCTTGGTTTGATCATTTGCTCAAGTTTTATGATCCTATTGCGCAACTGTTGTATGCGAGTGTCGTTTGGTTTTCTTTCAGTTAAATATTTAATTGCTTCTTTGTACTCTTTGATTGCTGCTGAATAGTGCTTTTCAGACTCAAGCATCATGCCTAAATTTATATGAGTTTCTGGGTTGGTGTGATCGTAATCGAGCGACCGGTGCCAATTGTCCAGAGCTCCTTGATGGTCACCAATAGCCAGAGCACAAACTCCCATGTCGCTATAAATTCGATCGAGCGGTTCGTTTTTAAGAGGCTGATCTGTTTTAAGTAACTCGTTGAATTCACGCAGAGACTCAAGCCATTTCTTTTGCTTCATTTTGCATTCGGCTAAATGCATCCAGGCAGACGTCCATTTCCAGGGCTTCTCACCAAGTGCTGAATGGAAGTAAGCTTCTGCAGTTTGGAATTCTTTTTTGTTTTCGGCAATTAGACCCTCAAGATAATATTGCTTCTCGTAAGGCGCTCCTGCCATGCGCGCACCACCGACAGCTTCTTCTGCTTCTTCGAATCGCTCATTGCGCAAGTGAATCTCTGCCATAGCAATAAAGGCATCCGGTAGAGGTTCAACCGATGTGTCTGTTGCTACTTTTAACGATGCGATTGCTTTGTCATCTTTGTATTTTTCTTTGTAACAGATCCCAAGCCAGTAGTGTGCTTCTGGATAAAAACCGTTGCGAGCAAAATAGACAGCTTGCAAAAAGGAGTCTATGGCACCGTCAAAGTCTCTGGCGCGCATCCGGGCTGTGCCTTCATAGAAATGTGCCTCAGCAGGTGTTTGGGTGTTTTTGCCCTTGCGCCCGTACTTTGCTGCGGCATCTTGCGGCTTGACCAAAAGAAAGCTTGCAGACATAGTGCCAGACAAAGCTAAAATAGCCAGAATTGCTTTTTTACTTCGGTTTGTTTTCATCACTCGATTAATCGAAACGTTTGATCTTGAATTCGATTTTAACCAAACCAGAAATATAAATCATTAGGAGGAAGGATAAATAAAGCAAAATTGCCTGCCAAAAATTAATAGGCGGTATAAAAGAGGCAAAATTAAAGCTTGAAAAGAGATTCCAAAGCGATTGTATGGCCAGTGTTGGCAACACCACTATAACGCTCAAAAGTCCAAGGGCTCCGGCGCTTATCAGTAGAAATAGGATAAATTTGCTTTCGTGAGAAAATCGCATTTTAGGTTGCCTTCAATAATTCCAGGAACTCTTCTTCAGACAAAACTTTGACATTGAGACTTTCAGCTTTTGCCAATTTAGAGCCTGGATTTTCGCCAACTACCAAATAACTTGTGTTCTTCGATACTGACGAGCTGGCTTTTCCGCCTCTTTGTTTTATTTCGGTCTCTGCTTTTAGACGATCTAATCCTTTTAATGTGCCTGTAATTACAAAAGATTTTCCCAAAAGTGTGTCTGAAACTTTGTAAGAGGCTTTGGCGTCGGCTTTGTCTTCGAGGCTGACACCGTATTTTTGAAGCTTCTCAATTAGCTTTAGAGTATGCGGATTTTTAAAAAACTCGCTTACGGAGCGAGATATATTGGGTCCAACTCCTTCTATCTTTTCAATTTCTTCGCCAGTTGCCGAGGCCAATTTTTCAATAGAAGGGAAGTATTGTGCCAGGTCATAAGCCATATTGACGCCTACATGGGGGATGCCTAAAGCAGCAAATAAGTTTGCCATTGGACGATTTTTTGCCGCTTCTGCTTGTTGCAGGATTTTTTCTGCTGATTTTCTGCCCATACGCTCAAGTGTTAGAAGCGAGTCCAAATCAAGGTTGAAGAAGTCTGCGGCATCTTGGACAAGACCGCTTTCGACTAACTGTTTAACCAGAACCTCACCCACTCCATCTATATTCATCGCTTCTTTGCCGACGAAATGTTCGAGCCTTCTTGTTATTTGGGCTTTGCATCCATGAATATTTGGACATTTAAAAGCCGCTTCATCAGCGCCTCTTACAAGTTCTGTATCACAAATTGGACAAGTAGTTGGATAGGAAACCGGCTCGCTTTGAGCTGGTCTTTTTTCTAAGACTACTCGTAACACTTCAGGAATGATTTCGCCTGCTTTGCGCACCACTACTGTGTCTCCAGGGCGAACATCGAGTCTTTGTATCTGGTCGTAGTTGTGCAGACTTGCTCGTTTAACTGTGGTGCCAGCTATTTTAACCGGTTTTAGCATGGCACAGGGAGTCACCGCACCCGTGCGACCTACGTCAAATTCGATATATTCAAGCACGGTCTCTACTTCTTCAGGAGGATACTTAAATGCAATGGCAAAGCGTGGGCTGTGTGACGTTGCACCCAGCCAGTCCCATAGTTTTAAGTCGTCTAGTTTTATTACAATGCCATCTGTTTGGTAGTCGAGACTGTGACGTTTTTCGTCCCATAAACGGCAAAATTCTTTTACTTCACTTATGCCATGCACCAATTTATAACTAGGCTCAACTGGAAGTCCCAGCTCCTTGAGCAGATTCATGGTGGCATGGTGTGACTGTGGCTGGCTAATTTCTAAATCGTGAATATAAGCATTATAAGTCCAGATTGAAAGTTTGCGCTTGGCTGTTTTTCGCGGATCTTTTTGTCTTAATGAGCCGCTTGCGCAGTTTCGTGGATTGGCAAAAAGGGCTTCGCCATCTTCTTCCAGTTGTTTGTTTACTTCGCTAAAACTCTGAATAGACATGTAGACTTCGCCTCTTATGTCTACTTCTGCTGGAATTTTTTCTCGTCCATCAGGCAGAGTTATTGGATTTAATTTCTTGGGCAGGCTTTTAATTGTTTTGAGATTGAGCGTTACGTCTTCGCCTACTTCACCATTGCCTCGAGTGGCACCTTCAACCAGCTCACCATCTTTATATGTAAGAGCGATGGACAAGCCGTCAATTTTTAGTTCGCAGACAAATCCAAGTTTGGATACGTCGCTTGAGTCTAGCGCTTTTGCAAGGCGCTCTTGCCATTTATCTAGGTCTTCGCCACCCATAGCGTTAGCCAGACTAAGCAATGGGTGGCGATGGTGGACCTGCTTAAATTCAGTACTTGGTGCTGTCCCCACTTTTTGAGTGGGGCTTGAAGGTGTGCGAAGCTCGGGAAATTTTGTTTCAAGTTCAATTAATTCGTTAAATAATTTATCGAACTCAATGTCTTCAATTTCTGGTTTGTCCAGAACGTAGTAGCAGAAGCGATGGTGCTCGATCTTGGGAATCAGCTCCAGCACTCGCTTTTGCGCTTGCTCAAAATCTGTTGCCAGCACTTGTTTTGAATTTCCTTAGTTAAGGCCTTCTCTCGATAAAATAACGCAGTCACCTTGGGCGGTGCCTGAGCAAATGGCAGCAGCACCATATTTGGAGCCACGTTTTTCCATCTCTTTAGCTAGTGATAAAAGAATTCTGGCTCCAGATGCGCCTATTGGATGACCAAGGGCAATCGCTCCACCGTTTACGTTAACTTTCTCAGAATCAATACCAAGCATCTGCATCGATTTAAGAGCCACTGCAGCAAATGCTTCATTGATTTCCATCAAGTCGAGATCGTCAACAGTTAGACCAGCTTTTTTCAAGGCTTTTTGTGTGGCAAGAGCTGGTACTGTGTGCAAATAAGGTACGTCTTGACCAATTGATGCATGTGAAACGATCTTTGCTAGTGGCTTCAAACCAAGTTCTTTGGCTTTGGCTGCGCTCATCACAAGCAACATGCAAGCACCATCATTTACTCCAGGAGCGTTGCCTGCGGTCACTGTTCCTTTGTCGTAAAAGACAGGTTTTAATTTGGCTAGTGCTTCAACGGATGTGTCAGCGCGTGGTGACTCGTCTTTGTCTATGACAGTTACTTTTCCTTTGCGATCTTTAATTTCGGTGGCATGAATCTCGCGAGCAAAAGTGCCGTTTGAAATTGCTTCGCATGCGAGCTTATGACTTCTGTACGCCCATTTGTCTTGCTCTTCGCGGGTGATGCCGAACTCTTCGGCTACTTTGGCGCCATGAACTGCCATGTGCACCGAGGTCACAGGGCATTCAAGTCCGTCTGCCAGCATCGAGTCCTTGAGTGGGGTATGACCCATTCTCTGTCCAAAACGTGCGGCGTTGGCATCAACTATATAAGGAGCCTGGCTCATCGATTCCATGCCGCCTGCAAGAATAATGTCGCCGTCTCCGGCTCTAATGCGAAGGTCGGCAAGGCTAACTGCGCGCATGCCAGAAGCACAAACCTTGTTTACGGTGGTAGATTCGCAAGTGTTTGGAATTCCAGCTTTCAAAAGAGCTTGACGCGAGGGTATTTGTCCGCAACCTGCTTGAATGACCTGACCGATAATTACTTCGTCAATCGCGTTGCCATCAATTTTGTGTTTTTCAATGAGTGCTTTCATCAAGGGGGCTGACAGGTCAATGGCACTCAATGTGGACAGCGTACCGCCCAATTTTCCAAAGGGAGTCCTCAGACCATCCACCAGCACAGTTTCATGAACGTTTGCCATTTGAAAAGACCTCTTGATATTGCATCCATATATGATCCTAGCGGCAAATTTTGCTAAAAACCCGATTGTTTCTCTTTTGTACATAATTGGGTATGTCTAAAATTACGCCTTGAAAGCGCATTTTGACGCCTGGTTTCAAACAGAGAAAAAGTGCCCAAAACCTAACCTACATGAATGATTACCAAGATGAACAAGTGGCCAAAGTGCCAGCTTCCAAGAGGGGCGTGGCATTTTTATGCGACGTTGTGGTGATCTTTGTAGCTAGTGTTTTAATTTCTACTGCAATGCACTTAATAGACCTGGTGGTGCCTCTGCTCACCCGATACCTTTCGCAAGTACTTATTGCTTGTTTATTACTTTTAATTCGTGATTATTTCAACTCTGGACGCGGTTTTGGCAAAATGTTTATGGGCATTGAAGTTGTCGACTATGACACCTGGGAAAGTCCCAGTATCATGCAGTCAATTAAGCGCAACATTTTTCTATTTGCGCCTGTAATCATGGCTGAGCTTGTGCAGATTATTCTTTTCATTTTGCCAAAAGGTGCCTGGGGTAGCTGGATAACGCTTGGGCTGAGCGTTCTTGGCGGCATTTATGTCTTCGTCATTTTGCCTCTTGAATTTGTTGTTTACAACAAAAGTGAAGAAGGGCGACGTTTGGGCGATCTCTTTGCAAATACGATTGTAATTGAGTCCTGATCTGATAGAATCAGCTATCTTTGCAAAGTAGAGATTTATGGTTTCTAAAACTGCTTATATCTGGGGTCCGATCTCCATGTTCAGCGCCCCGCTCTCCGCGTCTTTGTTGGATGCGGGCTGGAACGTGCATGTGGCGTTTAAATCGTCGCTGAACTTAATGAGTTTGTCGCCGCTCGATTTGAAGAGCACGGCACAAGTGGCTATCGATCAGTGTTTGCAAACACTGGTATCCGATCGTGAAAGGCTTCGTAGTCTTGCTAATAATTTGAAATTTGTCGCGCCAAACGAAATTGACACCGATACCAAATATGATGTCGTAATTTTCGCAGGTATTGCACCAAACTTTGACGAGCCTCGTGTTCCGCGTGCTCCCTGGGCAGCAAAAGAATTAAAAGCTCTTGTTGATAAAATTCGCGGCACTCAACTAATGGTCATTAGCTCCATATTTGGTGGCGTACAACCAACAGGTTTTGTTCCAGAAGAGGTAGAATTTGCTCGTCGCAAACCAAAAACTTCATGGGAAGGTGTTTGCCAGCAATATGAAAACAAAGTCTTGCAATCGCTTGCCGGGTGTGACTCTCCCTGGCATTTAGTGCGCCTGCCATATCTGACAAATTCTTTTGGAAAGGAATTGCACCATCACACAAGTGGTCTTGATCATTTGTTCAAGATTTTGTGCGACCGCGCTGAGCAATTGAAAAACAATTTTCAACCAGGCACACCCAAACTGAGACTTAACTTTGATCCTGATTGCGCATTGAGCTTTCTGCCAATAGATAGTGCAGTTAGTTTCTTTATGCGTTACTTAGAAGACAGCAATCGCCCACGCATCTTAAATCTGGTATCGACCAATGCTTTGCTAAACAGAGAATGGGTTGGTTATCTGGGCAATGCTTTAGATGTAGAAATTGTGAACACAGAGAAAGACGACGAACTCAATTTGCCGTCGGTAATAAAGCAATCTTTGCACGATAACTTCCAGATTGCCTCGCGCAATTTGTACGAGCTAGTTGGTCGTTATAACTTCCCACCAGTGATTGTGGACGAGAACTATTTTAGACGCCTTATCACATTCAACAAAGACAATCTTTGGACTAAGACTCCTAAGATTGAATTGCCAAAATTGAATCTCAAACCAGAAGCACCAGTTTCAATTATCGATCCCGAAAAACAGATTGCCGAGTATTTCGATAGTCAATTGCCGGACAGTCTGAACACAGGAACACAGCTTGATAAAGCTTTGAGTAAGGGACTTTCGATTGGTATTTTTATTAAAGAAACCAGCGAGCTTGGCTGGATCTTAAAAATAGAAAACGGCGAGCATGTAGTGAAACGTTTTTACCTGGAAGAAGAAAATCCAGCTATTACCTTCAGATTCAAACGTGATGCTTTCATGAAAATTATTCAGAACAAGTTGTCGCTCAATCAAGCAATATTGACTAAACAAGCTGATTTCCAGGGTCCGATGTTGCCTTCTGTCAAAACTGCTGCACGCTTGGATCAGTTTTTTAGAGAGAATCCATTGCTATAAGTCATTTATTTCATATGCTTACGCAAACTAAGACAATTAATTTCTTCTTGCAATTGCTCTTGGTTACAGCCCTATGCTCCATTTTTCTTTATGGTGTTTGTGTCTCCGGTCTGGTATTCAAAGAGCCCGACATTTGTTTTTTGCTGGCAATGGGGCGATGGATTATTGAAAACGGTGTGGTGCCTAGTCAAGACCCCTTCTCGTATACGCAGGCGCACCTGACTTCGGCCAAGCCATACGTTGTTTATCAGTGGCTGTACGAAGTGATTTGTTATGGCATTGTCAAAGTCGCTGGTGGCACTGGTCTACTCGTCTTAAGTGCCGGGATTTTAATATTTTCATTCTTTGTTGTGCCGATGCGCGCTTTTGCAAGAGCTGGAAATCGAGGATGTTTTGCCCTCTTTGTCAGCATGTTGGTTCTTTTCGCTTCGCTTTCACATATAAGTGTAAGACCAGAGTTATTTTCATTTCTATTTTTGGCCATTATTCTCGATCAACTCAGTCGAATTAAGAGCGAAGAAAACAATGCCAGTGATAAGCATAAGGTCGATAGAACTTTTGTCATTGTTTGCGTGATTATTGCTTGTCTCTGGGCAAATATTCATGTGCTTTTTGTTCTGTTGTTTATGCTTTTGATTTTTCTTTTGTCCATACAAATTTTCGCAATGCTTTTTTTAGGAGCGAAGCAAGCGAAAAATTTTTACACGATATTGATAGCGACTTTAGTTTCTTTTTTTGCTACTTGGCTAAATCCTTACGGATTTACAATTTGGAGTCATACAATTCGAATTATTCTTGACCCTATCAACAAGACCATTAACGAGTTGTTTCCGTTAGGAGCTGAAGCTTTTCAGTCGCCAGTTTATTATCCGTTTCTTCTTTTGTCTATTTTGACTTTAGTTGCATTGATTAGAACTTTTAGAGCTGGTATCACAAGTGTTGATGACCTATTCTTCAGGCTTTTAATTCCAACTTTTATAGGGCTTGCTTTTCAATCGCGGCGTTTAGTGCCAATTTCTGTGCTTATTTTAGCGGTGAGTCTTGCTAGTGGAGGTGTGATTCGAGGTAATTTGAACGAAGGCGAAACGTTCTTTTCGAAGTTTAACGCAAGGCTTTCAACGGCTTTTAATTCGCTTAGTCCAATTTGGGCAAGCGCAATGATTTTTCTTGCAAGCTTAGGTGCTTATTTAACCTCGGTTTATATAATGCCACCAAGCATCCCTCAGGGAAGCGCGGCTTTTAGTGTACCTGTAGGAGCACTAAAGTATCTTGCATCTAACCCTTTATCTGGGCGACTTTTGAATGATGCACACTATGGGGCTGTGATGATATGGCAATTAACGTCCGCGCCTAAGATTTTCGTAGATCCGCGCTATTTTCTTTATGATACCAAACACATGTCTGATTATTGGGACATGGTTTTAGCTAGAAATTCCTGGCAAAATTTATTAAAAGAATACCGGATTGATTGCATTTTTTTGCCTGCAAACACTCCACTGGTAAAGACTTTATCTACTCATTCTGATTGGGAAATTTTGTATAAAGATGATACAGCCGCAATCTTGAAATTACGGAATGTGCGCTAAAAAATGTACGGTTGCATAGTTTGGACTAAAGTCAACTCGAGAAACAGAGCCGGCAGGAATATTAATGCGCCAAAAGTTATTTAATGGCATTCCCAGAGCATGTGCAATTATTGCGCGAATGACACCAGCGTGACTTATGAGTGCAATTTTTTTGCCAGGATGTGCTGCAATCATTTTGTCGAGCACAGATACCGATCTGATATATAAATCTCGAATGGACTCGCCTTTTGGTGGTGCGTTTTCAATCGGGTCTGAAACCCAGTGAAAATACTCATCTGGCTTCGTTTTTTTTACTTCAAGATAACTTGAGCCTTCCCAATCACCAACGTCCCATTCATTTAAATCTGGTATCACTTCAGTTTTAAGTTTTAGCCTTTCGCTTACGATTTTTGCTGTTGATACCACTCTTATGGCGCAACTAGAAAGAAGGCATTCGGCGTCTTGTTTGGACAACCAGTCTGCAATTAGATGAGCTTGCTTAATCCCCCTTTCAGTTAACTCAACTGCTGGATCGTTATATAAGCGTCCGTGTTCCACGGGTTCGGTATGTCCATGACGAATCAGATAAAAAGAGGTAATAACCTCTGGTGGATGTAATTCTTCGCTCATAGTTTTGGCTGCGGGATGCCGTATGTGGCGCAGGTTTTCATTAGTTTTTCAATTTCTGGTTGGTCGAGAGTTTTAGCGCCACCAAGAGTGTGCGCAATATAAAGAGTTTGAGCGTGATGTTCGATAGTTTCGAGTTTGTAATAGGCCTCCCACAAGTCAAAACCATAGGTGAGAGCGCCGTGGTGATCTAGTATAAGCGAATCGTGTTCTTTTACGATAGAGGCAATACTATCCGATACTTCATCTGTGCTTGGTGTTGCATATGGTGCCACAGGAATTTTGCCGAGCGTCACGACCACCTCTGGCAAAATATGTTGATTCAAATCCACTCCTGCAACGCTAAATCCAACAGCATAAGTTGGATGGGCATGGACGCAAGCTTTTACATCTGGTCTTTGTTGATAAACAGTTAGATGCATCTTAAGTTCGGTTGATGGACGTTTGTTTCTTTCGACTTTGGGTGCGCCAGTCATGTCGACTAAAACTAAGTCTTCTTCGTTCAATTTACCTTTGCAAACTCCTGCAGGAGTTGTAAGGATGAGATTCTCTTCAAGTCGAATGCTGAAGTTGCCTTCCATCCCACAAATATATCGGCGCTCGTAACAAAGTCGAGCAATTTCTATAATATCCGTGCGGGCCTTTGTTTGTGAGTATTTTTCAGTCATCTTGACAAGTCTCGTTTTTCTGCCACTAAGGCAAAGATGAACAATCATATATAAAGTAAGTACAATGCGAAATTATATATATTGCACATCTTTTAGCTATTTATTTACCAACAATAGGCATTTTCGACTTCTGGATATGTCAAGTATGTAGTAGAATCCATGTTTTTGACGAAATAAAAATAGATTTCGAGTCCAAGTCCCTGTCCCAAGATCATGAGGTATCCCCGGTATGCGCTGCGGCGAATGCAATCAGAGAAATTCTGTAGCAGCCGGCTCGTGTGCCTTTTGTGGGCAAAAATTCGAGAAAAAGACTTTACCTATGAGTCTCAAGATCTCGATTGCTGCTGCCGGAATTGGTCTTATTGTGGGTGTCTCAGCTATTGCGTCCAGTTTGTTTTCAAGTTTTGGGCATAGCACGGTTCCGCTCAAAGCCATTGCTCAGCACATCTCGGCTGGTCCTAAGAGCCCTGAAGAGGCACAATCGCTTAAGGTCCAATTAGAAAAAACGCTCAGGGAACAGCTACTTACTTGCGGAAGTTTGCCCTCAGGTGAGCTTTTGACTAAGCTCCAGAGCCAATTACCCAATGCTGTTTTTGAAGTTTTTGTATTCGATCTGCCCAGAGGCATGAAAGTGGTCGAAGTGGATTGCGTGTTGCAGTCAACAGATTTTCTAATTAGCCAAGATCTAAAAAAAGAGTTGCGTGTAGACGAACTGCGGGGACTGGGTGTTTATGATGAAGGTCGTGTGATCACATCTGGCGATGGCACTACTAAGCTTATTTTGCTTGGACACAATAACATTGAGATGAAACGCTTGCCTACTGTAAAGGTTCTTGAACAAAATGCAAAAGGCAAATTCTCCGATGTGACAGCCCAAATGGTTCCGCCTATATCTGGACAGGGCAATGCAAAGTTTATTGGCAATTTGCCTGATATAAAAGTAGAAGGCAATCTGGTGGCATCTAGTCAGGAAGAAAAACTATTCACCGGTCCTTTGCCGGCAAAAGATGTAAGCACTACCACAATTCTTAGAATGAAAGATGGCAAATACGTCAAAGAACAAGATTTAGGTAGTAAGGAATTTTCGGCACTGTATGCGGTGGCAGCCGCTCTTATTTCTCCCGCTTCGCTTGAAGCCTATAAGAGTTATTTTTCAGGTGATGTCAAAGACTTTATTGCTGCTCGTGACTATCATGCAATAACACTGCCTCCAACCTTCTCTGTGGGTACAGTTGAGTCAAACAGAAAAGGCAGACGCAGATCCGAAGGCGGTCATTCTTATCTTTTAACCAGTATTAACGGAAACAAATTTGCTGTTACATTGACACCAGGACGCGGTGGATACGTGGCTTCAAGCATTCGCAAAGCCGACTCTGAGGTTGCAGTTGCGCTACCTGAAACTAAAAGCGAACCAAACACCACCCAGGAGCAAACGGTCGCTGTGACTCAGCCTGAGCCAGTTGCAGTCCAAACTCCTGTTACAGCTCCTGTAACGGCTCCAGTTTTAGTTGAAAAGCCGAAGAAAGAATCTAAAAAAGAAGAGAAAATCGAGCGCAGGAAAGAGCGCGAAGAAGTGGCTGAGACGCCTGTAGCATCGCGTGAGAGCGGCGTGGCTGTGCACAATGTCAGTATGCGCACATCGCCCAAAAATGGACGCAGTATTGGTATTGTTCGTCGTGGCGACAACGTCAAGATTTTAGGCAAAGATGGCAGTTGGTACCGAGTTATTGCAAATGGTCAGCAAGGCTATGTCTGGTCTGGAATGATTCGAGCAAGCAAAGGCGTCACTGGTGTAAGTGTTAGAGTGTCTGATGAGCCCAAAGTGAGCAAGTCTAAGCCAGAGAAAACAGCCAAGAAAGAAGTCAAAGTTGCTAAGGAAAGCAAAGAACCTAAAGAATCTAAAGAGTCTAAGATTGCAAAATCCAAAGCTGAAGCTAACAAATTGGTAATGGTTGAAAAAGAGAAAGAAAAAGTAACCAAAGCCAAGGCCCCACCGGCAAAAACGCAATCAGATCGCAAGACTAGTTACGTTGATAAGAGGCCAAAAAACCATGCTTCTGAAGAGCCAACATTTGTACCTTAATCGGGCTCGTGTTATGCTAAAGCGAGCGGGACGTAGCGCAGCTTGGTAGCGCGGTTGCTTTGGGAGCAATAGGTCGCAGGTTCGAATCCTGTCGTCCCGATACTTTGAAAAATTGATCTGATGTCGCCCTTACTAAACAATCTGGCCAAAATAGGTCTTTCGCTTTTGTTTGTGGTTTCAATTTCTGCAGTGACTAATTTTTTTAGTCCGTCTGACGGTACTTATTACGAAAGTCGAGGCGATTATAAAGGTGCTATCGATGATATTTCACAAGCATTGTTGGAAGATCGCCATAAGAAAAAAGGTTATCTGTATATAAATAGGGCGCGCAATAAGCGTTATCTAGGAGATTTTTCTGGTGCTCAGAAAGATTTAGATAAGGCAAAAGAAATTTGGCAAGAAAATCGCAAAGTTCCGATCGATGGACAGAAGTCATTTTTTACACGCAACTTATTTGTTGAGCAATGCAGGTTGCATATTCGTCTTGGTAAATGGGATGAAGCATTGCAAGACTGTAAATTAGCTCTTCTAGACGGTGACAATTCACTGATTCATTCGCAACTAGGTGCAATACATGAAGCGAAAAATCAGTTAGATGCGGCAGAAACTGAACACAGTAAAGCAGTCGAATTGGCTAGTGAAGAGTTTAGTTCCAACTATGGAATCAATTTTTACGCTTCGGCATTGCTTGCGCGAGCTGAATTTTATAAACGTCAAAACAGGCTCGAAAGTGCCTTCAAAGACTATGATGAGGCGGCGGAGCACGCTTCTCCTTGTTCTGATGCATTTTATGGCAGGGGCTGTATGTATCTGGATAAGAAAGATACACAAAATGCACTCAAAGACTTAGACAGCGCAATTAAGTTGTCCAGTCGCGAGCGTGACGATTATTTTGCAATGCGAGGACTTGCTTACATTGATTTGAAAGAATATCAAAAGGCGCTTGTGGACTTTGATAAAGCACTTTCGATTAATTCAGACTGCAAGGATGCGGCGCAAGGCAAGACAAAATGTTTGGAATTGATCAAATAAAAATAGTTCAACTAATAGATTTGCGTTCTTTCATCATGCTCTGAGCTTCTTTCACACCTGCAACCCAGCGCATGCGCAGGCAACCTTTCTTAGATAAAAGAAACAAGTCGCCAAAATTTTCTTTGTTTGCGTGCACCCAGATTTTAAAGGGCATGTCGAATTTAATTGATTGAATCGACACAAGCCATTCACCAACTATATAAAGTGCATTGCCCTGGTCGCGAAACTGCGGAAACGGGCAGCGTAAATCTTGGTACCACTGAAGCAGCCAACCAATTGCAAGCAATACGAATCCACCTAGGTTGTAGGCGTCATAGTGCGTGACCAGTGAGTTTAACCAATCGTAAATTATGTACAGAAAAATCAAATGCATTGGCAGAGTGTACAAAATCCAATAAGTAAAAGTATCGGTCTCAACTCTAAATGTATTGCGACTTTGATTTGAATAACCTGCAGTAGGTCCTTCTTGTAGTGAGAAGCGTCCTTTCAATTTTACTGACATCACGCGCTTATCTGTGATTGCGTAAATTGTTCTGGTTGCCTGGGCGGGCACAGAAATTATTTCAAGCACGCCAAAGATTGCCACAAGCACAAGCAAGACAATAATTGTGGTCCAGACTTTGCTACTGTCTGTGGTGGTGGCGTCGTTCATCACACCTATGGCAAAGACGAAAAATCCACACAACCATAAAAGAGGAGAAGGCAAAAGACTGAAAGCAATTTCTTCAGACACAGGCTTTTTATGCCAGAGCAATTGTTCGCCAGTTTCCATCTCGCTTCGGACCGCTGTCAAAAGCATTTCGTCTACTTCATTGTCTTTCTCTTCTTCCATCGTTATCTATTTTAGCAACAACGCATCGGCGGATCGCCATCGGCACCAACCAGGGTGGGCTGGTCTTGGTGATTATGTTTTGTAGGTTTAAACCAGGCTATTACGGCTGAAACTACGATAATCATTATTAGTACCATGAATGTACCATCAAGTACTGCGTCGAGATAATCGTTAAACATTAAGATAGGCATTTTAGCCAGTTCTTCAGCACTACCAGCACCTTTGTTGAGTTTGTCTTGCAGGCTAGCTGCATGTGCAAGAAATCCAAGCTTTGGCGAAGGGCTAAATATTTTGAGCAAGCCAGCACTCACTGTTACAGTCAATAACCAGACCAGAGGCACTAGTGTGATGAACGCGAATTTACGTTTGCCCATTTTAATGATAATAGTGGTGCCAACGCAAAGAGCTATGACTGCTAGTAATTGATTCGAGATTCCAAATAATGGCCATAAACTGTTTATGCCACCAAGTGGGTCGATGACGCCTTGATAAAGAAAATATCCCCAGCCTGCAACCACCATTCCAGAACTCAGAAGAATGGCAGGATACCAGCTTGTACGTCCTAGAGGCTTATAGAGCAGTCCCAGGAAGTCTTGCAGAATAAATCTGCCCACGCGTGTTCCAGCGTCCAGACAGGTTAGAATAAATAGTGCTTCGAACATGATGGCAAAGTGATACCAGAAAGCAATAGTCGCTTCCATTCCGGGCAATGACTTAAGACAGCTTGCAAAAATATGCGCCATGCCCACAGCAAGCGTTGGTGCGCCACCTGTTCGCGCCCATAAGCTCGCTTCTCCCACTTCTTTGGCAAGTGTTTCCATCTCTCCAGTTGAGACTGCATAGCCCCATCCAGAAATGCATGCAGCAGCGGTGTTTGGATCTAAGCCAACTACTCCCGGTGGGCTGTTGATGGCAAAATAAGTTCCTGGTTCGAGCACGCAGGCTGCGACCATCGCCATGATAGCTACAAGTGCTTCGCACAGCATAGCACCATAACCGATGGGCAGCGCTTGGCGTTCTTTGGCGATCATTTTTGGTGTGGTGCCGCTTGCAATCAAGCTGTGAAAGCCGGATACTGCACCACATGCGATAGTTATAAAACAAAAGGGAAAAATAGACCCGGCAAATATCGGACCATCTTTGGCAACAAATGCAGACAATGGTGGCATCTTCATGTCTGGATGTAAAAAGATTATTCCAACTATAAGCAAACCGATTGTGCCAATTTTTAAAAAGGCAGACAAATAGTCGCGTGGAGCAAGCAATAACCATACTGGCAAAACTGATGCAACAAAACCGTAAATCATTATAGATATGGCAAGTTGCGGACCAGTTAGTGTGAACGCTGCAGCCAGAGTGGGATTTTCTGCCACCCATTGACCAGCAACTACTGCAAACAACGTTAGTGCTACTCCAATGACAGAGCCTTCCATGATTTTTTCAGGGCGCCAGAGCTTCATATAGACGCCTACAAATAGAGCAATCGGCACAGTCATGAGTAATGTGAAAGTTCCCCACGGACTGTCTTTTAATGCGTTGACTATCACCACAGCTAGTACTGCAATCAAAATCATCATGATGAGCAATATAGCAATAAGAGCGACAATTCCTGCTACAGGTCCAATTTCTTCTTTAGCCATTTGTCCGACCGATTTTCCATCTCGTCGCATCGAACAACACAAGATAACAAAATCTTGCACCGCGCCTGCAATCATAACGCCGACAATAAGCCAGATAGTGCCCGGCAAATAGCCAAACTGAGCAGCCAGTATGGGTCCTACAAGCGGTCCTGCACCAGCAATGGCGGCAAAGTGGTGACCAAACAAAACTAGTCCATGGGTCGGAACATAATCTTTGCCATCATTTATTTTTACTGCTGGTGTTTGATTGGCATCGTTCAATGCGAAAACTTTGTCAGCAATAAATCTGCCATAAAATCTGTAGGCAACAGAAAAGAAACATAAAGCGGCAATAACCATCCAAATTGAATTGACATGTTCGCCATGAAATACAGCAAGTGTCGCTAGAGAAAAAGCTCCAAAAATGGCTACTAAAGCCCAAATAATTATCTCAGTTATTTTCAAATCAGAAGTCCTGCAAGTGTTGCCGATAAGTAGCTCGCCATAGTTCCGCAAATCAATGCTTTGATACCAAGCGTTGCTAAATCTTCTCTTCTAGATGGTGCTATTTCTCCGATGCCACCAATTTGCATGGCTACCGAACTAAAATTAGCAAAGCCACATAATGCAAAAGTACAAATTGTTTCAGCTTTAGGACCCATTGTCTCAGCCATTTTTCCAGCCAAAATTTGAGACATGTCCATGTATGCCACAAATTCATTTATAACTAATTTCTCTGCCATTAGTCTGCCGACAACATGAGCATCGCTCCACGGTACGCCCAGGAGAAATGCAATCGGAGCTGCTATCAGTCCAAAGATATGATTCAATTTTAAGTTTGAAAGCGGCAGACCAATAGAGTCACCGTTCACTCCAATATTGCTCAAACCAAGTCCAATAGCGCCAATGATCATATCGCCCAGAGCAATGAGAGCAATGAAAGCAATGAGCATGGCACAAACGTTTAAGCCGATTCTAAGCCCGTCTGCTGCACCATGGGCGGCGGCATCGATTATATTTGCGTTTTCACGTTTGACTTCAATTTTTACTGAACCTTTTGTTTGAGATTCTTGAGTTTCAGGCCAAACTAGTTTTGCTATTACTAGCGCTCCTGGAGCTGCCATGATACTTGCCGTTAACAGATACGATGCTTTGATACCAATGCCGATATAAACTGCCATGACACCGCCCGAGACGCATGCCATTGAGCCTGCCATCGATGCTAAAAGCTCAGACATCGTCATAGATGGAACATAGGGCTTAATCAATAATTGAGCTTCTACCTGGCCTACAAAAACACTAGCAGCATTCGATAGTGCCTCGGATCCACTGGCGCCCATTACAAAGGCTACAAAGCGTGCCACCAGTTGTACCACGCGTTGCATAATTCCAAGATAATAAGAAATAGTAACTAAACTCGATACAAAAATAATTGTTGGTATCACACGAAAAGCAAACAGAAAAGCAGACCCTTCGCCAAAGACTCGAACGAGTGTTTCGTGCGTTGCAAGCGGACCAAATACAAATTTAGCACCGGCGTCAGAGCATTCAAGCAAGCTAGTGATACCATCACCAAGCGACTTAAATAGTTGCTGACCAAAAGGAACTTTTAAAACAAAAATAGCTAAGACTAGTTGCAGAGCCAATCCTGAAAGTATTAATCGCCAATTAATCGCTTTGCGATTGTTTGACATCAGATAAGCGGTACCAAGTATGAGGAAAAACCCTAAAAGACCAATGAGCTTGGATCCGATGCTTTCTGACATTAGTGGTCTAGTAACTCCTGGTTGTGAGAAGAAGATGAATCGTCTGTGTTACCGCCACCACCTGTTGGATACATAAGAGGATCCACTGAGTGAGTTTTGTCTGGTGCTGGTGCAGTAGGAATGGTAGAGGTAGTATTCAAGCCGTCATCGACAATTGGATCTTTCGCCACTTTATCGGTTGCGGGATTTGGTGCAAGTTCAGGTGCAGTCGGAGGTGTTGAAGCGTTGGCATTACTAGATGCTTGTTCGCCGCTTGGTGATGCGGTAGTTGCAAGTTGTTCGCCATTGCTTGGTGTAGGATTGATGAACGCTCCAGCCACGTGCGGTCTTAATTTGTAATATTCTTCTGTGTATTGCTTCCAGGCTGGTGCCATGATCACTCCGCCGGTAACATTCTTGCCCGAGATAGGTTTGTTCTCGTCGTTGCCGGCCCAGAGCACAGTCACCAAATCTGGTGTGAAACCGCAAAACCAGGTGTCGCGTCCTTCATCGGCAGTACCAGTTTTGCCTGCCACTGGTCTGTCAGCCATTCTTGCTGCCGTTCCAGTACCTTTGTTCACTACGTCTTGCAAAATACTTACTAGTCTTGCTACAGGCTCCACGTCAAAGACTCTATCGACTTTAGATTCGAATACTTCAATAATTTGTCCGCGACTGTTTTCAATTTTGCGCAATACTTGAGGAGAAATCTGCACACCGGCTCGGGCGAAAGTGGCATAGGCACCAGCTAGATCGAGTGGTGATACAGCCGAACTGCCAAGTGCCAGAGACAAGTTTGGATCAAGCTTAGTGGTGATACCAGCCAGTCGTGCTGTTTCGATGATACTATCCATGGAGCCTATTTGCTGAGCAATTTTTACTGATGGTACATTGCGAGACATCATCAAAGCCTTGCGGGCGGTAATTTTACCCATGAATTTGTGATCGAAGTTTTGCGGTTTATAATCGGGCAGACCCCAGCGTTGCTTCACTATAAGCGGTGTATCTTCAATAATTGAATCTGGATTCAAAATACCGCGTCTAAATGCAGTCAAATAAACAAATGGCTTAAAAGAAGACCCGGCGGTGTGAGGGTGTGTCGCTCTGTTAAACTGGTGAGTCCAGAAATTTCCGACACCACCGACAAGCGAAATAACCGATCCATCTTGCACCAGGACAGATACCAGTGCTGCTTGTTCAACACCTTTGGGAGCTTTCTTGATTCGTTCTTCTAAAATTTTCTCTGCTAACTCTTGAGCGCCTGGGTCGAGGTTCGTGTAGACACGCAGACCCTGCCTGCGAAGCCCAGCTTGACTGAAGCGGTCACGCATTAGCTCAAGCACATAACTTATATAGTATGGATATTTTTGCAGCGGATTGCGACCCTTTTTGAAAGACAATTTCGTCTTCTTCGCGTCCTCTGCCTGATTCTCGGTGATATAGCCATATTCGACCATCTTATTTAAAATTTCGTTTTGTCGATCAAAAGCACGTTTGCGATTTGCCACCACTCCAAGTTCGGACGGTGCCTTAACCAAGCCTGCAATGAAAGCAGCTTCAGGTAAAGTCAACTCAGCCGCACGTTTGTCGAAGTAACGCTTGGCTGCGCGCTCGATACCATAAGCGTTGTTGCCAAAGTAAATCTGGTTGAGATACATCTCAAGAATTTTTTCTTTCGAATACTGACTTTCAAGTCTGAATGCCAAATATGCTTCTTTTAATTTGCGTTCATAAGTTCGTCCAGACTGTGTAAAAAACAAGTTTTTTACTAGTTGCTGAGTGATAGTCGAGCCGCCTTCCACAACCTGTCCAGCTTGCAAGTTGTTGCGCATAGCGCGCATGATACTTAAAAAGTTTATGCCTTTGTGCTCGAAAAAGTGGTGGTCTTCAGCAGCTAACATTGCCTGCTGCATTTGAGTCGAGACTTGATTGAGCGGAATGACGCTTCTATCTTCGTCACCTTCCACCGTCGCAACCAAGTGATCGAAGCGGTCATAAATCTGAATAGCTTCAATTGGCTCGTAGCGCTCAAGTACTGTAATGTCGGGCAAATCTTGCATCTGAGTCCAGAGCGATGCGCCTAAATATCCGCCGCCCAAAGCAATGCCAATGATTACAACCCAAAAGGTTCCCTTGAGAAATGAGCCCAATGGAGATTTCTGTTTTCTGGCTTGTGACCGGCGTTTCGCCACGTTTTTTACTTACTTGAAAATTGGTGTAATTGCGCTCTTGTCATTATAACGCTTTGAAGCAAAAAACTGCCTGGGTGCGCTTATTGCCTGCCATCTTTGAGCGAAGTTTTAACCCGCGCCTAATAATCGCTCATGTCGTCAGCGTACATGTTGACATTGCCGATATAAAGCCTGGTTGTGCCATTTGGGCTTTTTATAGGTCTGCCGTTCGCGCCGGCGCCCCATATGACAAATAGGTCCTGGCTGTTGCTAATTGCAGTTATAGAGCCCGGTGCCGTTTGCCATTCAAGTGGTGCTTCTGTTTGCCAATCCCTGACCATTTGCGCCGAAAGGGATGGGTTGAACTGTAATTTCACACGTAAATCCGCAGACGTTCCAAGCTGTGTGTCGGGCATGATATTGTCTGGATTGCCTGAACCTGCGCCGGTTGCGGCTCCAGGAATGTAATCGTCTTTGGTGGGGTCATCGTAATGGTATGACGAGTCTGTGCTGAAAAATTGCGATTCCTGCAACTGGTTTGGCTTGTACGGATTATTAGGCACCAATTCATTGAGCTGCTTTACAACGTATTCGGTTTGGTCTCCAGGCTCTGGCCATCTTTTATTTTGAATGCAATACTGGCTCATATAATTTGCCACTTGCTGCATTTGCGAATAAAGCATGAAGTCATATTGCTGATTTGCAAGTTTCTTTTCGGCTTGCTCGACTGTTTTTTGCACAGCTTTTTCGGCAGTTGTATTGCTTGGCGAGTCACTTGGCGAATCGCCTTCATCGGCAATCGCTGCGCCATGGACGCACAGAGTTAATGAAAGTGAAAGTAAGAAATTCAGTCTCATTCTTTCAATATAGCCGAGATCCAAATTTTAGGAAGCCCGATAAGTGAATAATTTTGCCTCTATAATTGCACTTATGAATGGACAAAAGATTCTCATTTTAACAGTTGTAATCTCTGGGTTGTTTTTCTCTGCGTCTTCTTGCTCTATGAAGCGAGAGGTAAATGGAAAATTGCCTGACTCCAATGCAGCTTATGTGTCGTGGGGAATAGACGAATACGAGTTGTTTGGAATGACGAAAGAGGAATTGGATTCTAAATACAAAGGTCAAATGAAGTTTACGTCCAATTTTTCTAAAGCGATAATGAGCGACGCCAAGAATGAATGCAAAACCTTTGTTGGACCCACCTTCAGATTGACATACAATGACGAGGGTAAGGTGGTGGCGGTTCAGCGATGCTTCGAGGCGTGTGGCAAAGACTTTGTTGGTCCGCAGTTAGGCACGAAGAAAGAGGCACTGGAGTTTGCTGTAAACGGTCTAACAGGTACTAAAAATGCGAAGGACCTAGAAAAGCTCGCATCAGCGAAAAATGAGCTAGCTAAACTTAAATGACCAATATTCTTTTTTGTTATTCAAATACAGGTGGCGGACACAAGTCTGCCATGAAAGCAATTGTTGCAGCGTTGGAGGAAGTCTGGGTTGAAAAGACAGATTCTGATGCACCAAATATAGTGCTTGAAGATATCATCGAAAACAGCAATAAAATGAATGACTTTTTTGTCTTTTTCTATAATTTTTTATTGCGCTACAAGCAAGACTGGGTCAAGTATTACTACAATTTTATAGAATGGTCAAAACCCAATAGTTCAGAATTCGGGTATATGATGTGCTCGGGTTATATCAAAAAAGTTTTACGCGCAAGTAAGCCTGACATCATTGTTTCAGTGCACCCGATGGTAAATCATTACGTTGCGCGCTGCTTGAAAGAAATGGGCATGACCAGTACGAAACTAATAGTGGTGGTCACAGATCCAAACGGCAAATTCTGGACCGGCTGGGCGTGTCAGGATGCAGACCTCACCATTGCACCAAATGACTTAGCAAAAAAACGATTGATGAATCTAGGCTTACCCGAGAACAAAATCAAAGTCATAGGCATGCCTGTAGAGCCAGTTTATACTCGTCCATCGAGCAAGAGTAGACAGGCCTGGTTGAGCGAAGTTGGTCTTCAACCTACGTGTTTAACTGTTTGTCTAACTGGCGGATCGGCTGGCGGAGGCAAAATTGTAGATATATATCGCTCTTTGAAAAAATCCACTAAAAAAATTCAAATTGTAGTTTTGTGCGGAAAGAATAAAAAACTAGCGGAACAAATGCAAATGGAGCGTAAGTCATCGCCACATCCTACGGCAGTTTTACTATACGCTGACTCAATGTCGGATGTGATGAACGCAAGCGATTTACTCATTACTAAATGCGGTGGTCTGACCACTTTTGAAGCAATCGCTCGTCGCATACCAATGGCAATAGATATGATTACCGAGCCCATGCCTCAAGAAGTTGACACGGCAAGAATACTAATTGAAACTGGGCTGGCTCAACCTGTTGAAAAGGCAGATGATATTATTGCCATAGTCGAAAAGCTGGAACTTAACCTGAACGCCAACTACAAGCCGATTCCAAAAGACCACAATTTGGACAGAACCAATGCGGTTTTCGAGATAGCAGACGAAATAATTGCTTCTAGATGATATAATCTCGGGCGCTAACCCCGATTTGCGACGTTGTCATGGCTGAATCTTTAGATATTGG
>JACCDG010521031.1_pt1 | contig 52514 bp, 42 predicted proteins | sample 7442471 | NCBI WGS metagenome assembly JACCDG01 (sample SAMN15323444, study PRJNA562643) | freshwater metagenome | isolation source: river surface water | place: USA:Blue River Watershed | collected 2017-08-17 | reverse complement strand
CTTCCCGATCGATCCGGGCGCGGACGCCAGCCTCGGCGGCATGGCTGCAACACGAGCCTCGGGCACCAACGCCGTGCGCTACGGCACCATGCGCGAGAACGTGCTCGCACTCGAAGTGGTCACCTCGTCGGGCGAGGTGATCCGCACCGGCACCCGCGCCAAGAAGTCCAGCGCCGGCTACGACCTGACGCGCCTGATGGTGGGCAGCGAAGGCACACTGGGGGTGATGACCGAGATCACCGTGCGCCTGTACCCGCTGCCCGAAGCGATCTCGGCGGCCATCTGCTCTTTCCCGAGCATTGCCGACGCGGTGCACACCGTGATCGAGACCATCCAGCTGGGCGTGCCGATCGCCCGGGTGGAGCTGATCGACGTCAACACGGTGCGCATGGTCAATGCGTATGCCAAACTGGGCCTGCGCGAAGAGCCGATGTTACTGATGGAGTTCCACGGCTCGCCCGCCGGCGTGAAAGAGCAGGCCGAGACGGTGCAGGCTCTGGCCAGCGAACACGGCGGCAAATCTTTCGAATGGGCCACCACGCCCGAAGAACGCACCCGCCTGTGGACCGCGCGCCACAACGCCTACTTCGCTGCCATCCAGAGCAAGCCGGGTTGCCGCGCGATTTCGACCGACACCTGCGTGCCGATCAGCCGTCTGGCCGACTGCCTGCTGGACTCGATCGCCGAGGCCGACGCCTCGGGCATCCCGTATTTCCTGGTCGGCCATGTGGGCGACGGCAACTTCCACTTCGGCTACCTGATCGACCCCGACAACCCGGCCGAGTTCGAGGCCGCTGAGCAGCTCAACCACCAGCTGGTCAGCCGCGCGCTGCGCCTGGGCGGCACCTGCACAGGCGAGCACGGCATCGGGTTGCACAAGATGGGCTTCCTGATCGACGAGGCAGGCGCGGGCGCAGTGGACGTGATGCGCACCATCAAGCACGCGCTCGACCCGCACAACATCATGAACCCGGGCAAAGTGTTCAGCTGGTGAAGCGGGTGGGCGTTCAGCGCCGCTGCAGCAGCATCTGCTCGACGCGGGCACACAGCTGAGCAGGCTCAAAGGGTTTGAGCATGACGTCCGTCAGCCCCGCGGCCTTGAAGGCTTCGAGATCCACCGGGTTCACGTTGGCCGTCAGGCCCAGCACCGGCAGGCTTTCCCAGGCCGGGTTCTGGCGCAGGCGGCGTGTGGCCTCGATGCCGTCCATCACCGGCATCACCATGTCCATCAGCACCAGATCGACCGGGCCTTGTGCCAGCCGCTCCAGGCACTGCTGACCGTCAACGGCCTCCAGGACCTCGGCCTGGGGCCAGGCGTTTTGCAGCACACGCTTGACCAGCAGCCGGTTGACCGGATGGTCGTCCACGACCAGAAAGCGCCAGGCGTTGGCCTGCGTCTGCATCGGGCTCGGCCCCTGGTCCGCATCGGCCACGCGGGCCGGTGCTTTGCTGGCGGCCAGCGGCAGTCTGAACCAGAACCGGGAACCGCGGCCGGGTTCGCTATCAAAGCCAATGTCGCCGCCCAGCAGCTGCACCAGCTGGCGTGAAATCGCCAGGCCCAGACCATTGCCGCCGTAACGGGCCTGGGTGTCGGTTTCAGCCTGGGCAAAACGGCTGAAGATCCGCGGCTGCTGCTCGCGGGCAATGCCGATGCCGGTGTCCTGCACCGAAAACAGCACGCCCGGGTCCTGCCATTGCACCCGCAGCACCACCTCGCCGTGGTGGGTGAACTTGAGCGCGTTGCCCAGCAGATTGACCAGCACCTGCATCAGGCGGTGGCGGTCGGTGTGCACCCAGACCGGCAGGTGTTCGTCGAGCTCGATGCGGTAGTGGAGCGACATGCTCTGCACACGAGGACGGAACAGTTCGAAGGCGTGCTGGACCACGGCGCGCAGCTCGAAGGTCTCGGGGTGGATCACCAGCTTGCCGGCCTGCAGCTGCGAATAGTCGAGGATGTCGTTGATCACCGTCATCAGGTGGTCGGCCGACTGGCGGGTGTGGTTGAGCACCTTGAGCGCCTCGGGCCGGTCCTGCACGCGCGACAGCAGCAGTGCATTGAAGCCGAGGATGGCGTTCATTGGCGTACGCAACTCGTGGCTGACGGTGCCAATGAAATACTCGCGCATCTGCAGCGTGTGCTCCAGCGCCAGGCGTTGGCTCTCCAGCGCCTGCTGGTAGGCGCGGCTGTCCTGCAGGGCCTGGCTGTACAGGCGCTCGTAAATGAAGGGCACGATGATCAGCACGCCCGTGACCATGCTGAAGGTGAACCAGGACGAAAGCGCGTGGCGTTCGTCGACTTCGAATGGTGCGATGCGCCCGGTGGCGGTGAACCAGGCCATGGCCAGCTGCGCCAGCAGCACCACGCCGGCCCAGACCATGCCGGCGCGACGCCCGTGCACATAAAACGGCAACAACGGGAGCATCAGCATCCAGCCCAGCCGAGGCGAGAACACGCCGCCCGCATTCCAGGTGGCAAACAGGATCAGCACCAGACCGGCCGCGGTGCCGATGTGCACCGCCGGTACCAGGCCCAGGCCCAGCTGAAACGCCACCATCAGGCCCAGCAGCAGCGCGATCATGGGCAGGAAAAGCAGGTGTGCGTTCGGGTAGGGGCTGATGAACGTGAACACCAGCAAGATGAGCACCACCAGCCAGGCGAACATGAAGGCGTAAGGCACCTTGCCCTCGCGAAAGCGGCTGGGGAAACGGGCAATCAGCCATTGCAGCTTCGTGGGCGCGGGCGTGTTCATCTCGCCTCCCCGAGCCGCCGGATCTGGCGGTTCACGCTGCGCACCAGGCGGTCGGTGTCCATGGGTTTGTGCAGCACGTCGTTCATGCCGGCGGCCAGGCAGCGCTCACGCTCGACCGGGTTGGTGTTGGCGGTCAGGGCGATGATGGGCATGCGCGCCGTGATGGCACCAAAGCGCTGGCGGATCTGCTGCGTCAGCTGCATGCCGTCCATCTCCGGCATGATCATGTCCACCAGGGCCACATCAAAACCTTGGGCATCGAGCAGTTGCAGCGCCTGCGCGGCGCTGGCAGCCGTGGTGACGCGGGCACGCGGCCAGGTCTTTTGCAACTGCAGCCGGGCCACCATCAGGTTGACCGCGTTGTCGTCCACGACCAGGATGTCCAGCGCCTGGTCGGTGGCCAGATCGGCGTCCGGCTCTTGCTGCTCGACCGCCCCCAGCGCCGCCTGCAGCGGCACTTCGAGCCAGAACACCGAACCTTGCTGCGGCACGCTGTGCAGGCCAATCTGGCCGCCCATCAGCTGCACCAGCTTGTCGCAAATCGTCAGGCCAAGGCCGGTGCCGCCGTAGGTGCGGTTGGTCTGCACATCGGCGTATTCAAAGCGGTTGAAGATGTGCGCCTGTCGCTCGGGTGCGATGCCGCGGCCGGTGTCGTGCACTTCGCAGCGCAGTCGCTCGCCGCTCTGGCGCACGCGCAGCACCACCTGCCCCTGCGCGGTGAACTTGAGCGCGTTGTCCAGCAGCAGCCCCAGCACCTGCAGCAGGCGCTGGCGATCCATGTGCACGCGCGCGGTCACCGTGTCGGCCCCCTCCAGCTGACAAGCCAGCCCTTTCTCGCGCGCCAGACGCTCGTAGCGGGCCATGAGCTCACGCAGGGCCGCCGGCAGATCGAAGTCCTGCGGGTAAAGCTGCACCTTGCCCGCCTGCAACTGGGAAAAGTCGAGGATTTCGTTGACCACCTGCAGCAGGTGGTCGGTCGAGCGGCGGATGTGGTCGACCACCTCCACGTCCTGCGGCCGGTCGGCCAGTTCGCGGCGCAGCACGCCGTTGAGGCCCAGGATGGCGTTCATCGGCGTGCGCAGTTCATGGCCCACCGCAGCCACGAATTCGTCCTTGTGCGCCTGCGCCTGCATCAGGGCATGGTGGGTGGCGCGCAGTTCCACGTTGCGCCGCTCCAGTTCGCGCAGCTGCAAGGTGTGCATGTGGTCGTACACCCGCACCGCGAACATCAGGTCCAGCAGGGCCAGCATCTGGTTGATCAGCGCCCAAGGCACACCGTAGCCCACCACATCGGTGTGGCTGCTGACCAGGCCATGGCGCGTGGCCAGCATCATGCCCAGGATCGCCGCCTCGATCAGGCCCAGCCAGACCAGGGTCTGCCGGGGGCCGCGCAGCAGCAGCACCGGCACCGCCAGCACATTGAGCCAGACCATGGCGTTGGAGTTGATGCCGCCCGTGTGGGAGGCGATGTAGAGCGCCATGAAGGCGGCCAGCGCCGTGGCCGCATGGAAGACCACACGAAACAGTCCGGGCACACGCAGACGCGTCAGCGGCAGCATGAGCAGGATCAGGGCGCAAGCGGCCAGGACCACGCGGCTGTCGTAATTGCCCGAAGGCATCAGGGACACCAGGGCGCCGGTCAGCAGCACCGTGAGCAGGTACACGGCCAGCAAGGTGCGCCGCGAAATCTCGCGCACGCCCGCGCGCTCTCGCCACAGCGAAAACACGCCTGGCTGGCCGCTGTCCATGTGTCCTGCCTGCACCGCCGGGCCGCGCCTCAGCCGCGCAGCTTGTCGATCAGGCCGTTGAGCTCGTCGAGCGAGCCGAACTGGATGGTCAGCTCGCCCATCTCCTCGATCTTGCCCAGGCGCTTGACGCGCTTTTTGACCTTGACTTCGACCTGTGCCATCAGCAGGTCGGACAGTTCTTCTTCCACGCGTCGCACATCGCGCGACTTTTCTTTCTTGGGCTTTTGCGTGACGAGGTTGAACTCGGCGCCCAGCTTTTTGGCCAGGCCTTCGGCCTCGCGCACCGACATTTTTTTGGCCGCGATCTGGTTGGCAGCCGTGATCTGCGTGGCTTTGTCGAGCACCAGCAGCGCGCGCGCGTGGCCCATGTCCAGGTCGCCGGCCATCAGCATGGTCTGCACCGGCTCGGCCAGGTTCAAGAGGCGCAGCAGGTTGCTGGCCGCGCTGCGCGAGCGGCCCACGGCCTGCGCGGCCGCCTCGTGCGTCAGCCCGAACTCGCGGATCAGGCGCTGCAGGCCCTGCGCTTCTTCGAGCGGGTTGAGGTCTTCGCGCTGGATGTTCTCGATCAGCGCCATGGCGGCGGCGGCCTCGTTGGGCACGTCGCGCACCAGCACCGGCACCTTGTCGAGCCCGGCCAGCCTGGAGGCGCGGAAACGCCGCTCACCGGCGATGATTTCGTACTTGCCGGCGTTGTCAACGTCGCTGAGCTGGCGCACAAGAATCGGCTGCATGATGCCCTGCGCCTTGATGGACTCGGCCAGCTCGTACAGCGCACCCTCGTCCATGCGGGTGCGCGGCTGGTACATGCCGGCCACCATCTGGTCGAGTGCCATCATCATGGGCGTGCCGCTGTCTGCCGCAGGTGTTCCGCCTTCGGTGGCTTGCACTTTGGGGCCGAGCAACGCTTCGAGTCCGCGTCCGAGACCTTTGGGTTTTTTGGTGACCATGTTCTTGTTGTCCTTTACCCCGCCATGGGGTTCATGAGTTCTTGCACAAGCGCGTGGCCCGCAGGCCAGTCGCCCAGTGCGCTGTCGGCATTGATGTGCCCCGCCGCGCCCAGGTCCACCCAGCGCGCGCCCCAGTCTGCCGCCAGTTGGTGCGCGCGTTCGTGGCTGCAATACGGGTCATTGCTGCTGCCCACCAGCACGGCCGGAAACGGCAGGCGCTGGCGCACGATCGGTGCCCAGCCGGGGATTTGTTCGCGCAGCTCGGGGCGTTCCACATCGCCGGGCGCCACCAGCAAGGCCGCGCGAATGCGCGCCGTGTGCCGGCTCGCCGCCGTCCAGGCCGCCACCTGCAGACACCCCAGGCTGTGGGCCACCAGCACGATGTTGGCCGGATTTGTACCCACGGGGGTATCTACCACCACCTCGTCCAGCCGTGCCAGCCAGTCGCCACGGCGTGGGCGCAGCCAGTCGTCCTGTTCGACCACGGTGTAGCCGTGGCGGTGCACCCAGCGCATCTGCCAGTGGTCTGGGCCGCTGCCCTGCCAGCCCGGCAGGATGAGCACCGTGGGTTGCGACATGCTCAGAGCGTGGGCGCGCGGCGCACCAGTTCGCGGGCGAATTCCACATAGGCCTGGCTGCCTTTGGCCGAGGGGTCGAACACCACGCCAGGCAGGCCATAGCTGGGCGCTTCGGCCAGACGCACATTGCGCGGGATCACGGTGTCGAACACCTTGTCGCCAAAGTGGGCCTTGAGCTGGTCGCTGACCTGCATCTGCAGCGTGATGCGCGGATCGAACATGACCCGCAACAAACCAATGATCTTCAGGTCCTTGTTCAGGTTGGCGTGCACCTGCTTGATGGTGTTCACCAGATCGGTCAGGCCTTCGAGCGCAAAGTACTCGCACTGCATGGGCACGATCACGCCGTGCGCCGCGCACAGGCCATTGAGGGTGAGCATGGACAGCGAGGGCGGGCAGTCGATCAGCACGAAGTCGTAGTCGGCATCCACCGTGGCCAGGGCATTCTTGAGGCGCTGATCGCGGCGCTCCAGCTCCACCAGTTCCACCTCGGCACCGGCCAGTTCGCGGTTGGCGCCCAGCACCGTGTAGCCACATTTTTCGGCCTTGACCGCCGCCTCGGTGATGCTGGCGGTTTCCAGCAGCACGTCGTACACACTCAGTTCCAGCTCGCGCTTGTCGATGCCCGAGCCCATGGTGGCGTTGCCCTGCGGGTCCAAGTCAACCAGCAGCACGCGCTGGCCCACCTTAGCCAGACCGGCGGCCATGTTCACCGTGGTGGTGGTCTTGCCCACCCCACCCTTCTGGTTCGCGATGCAGAAAATCTTGGCCATGGTGAACTTTCGGGATTATTTGGAGACAGCCAGCTTGATGCCAAAGCCGATCAGGAAAACGCCGGCCAGCTTCTCCATCACACGGCCTATCCGGGGGTTGGCCCGCATGCGCTCGGCCAGATGGTGGGTCAGCAGCGTCATGCCCAGACCGTAAAGGAAAGTCAGCACCGCCACCGTCGCCGCCATGACCGCGAAACTCGGCAGTCCGAGGTGGTATTTCGGATCGACAAACAGCGGAAAGAACGCCATGTAGAACACGATGGCCTTGGGGTTAAGCAGGGTGATGGCCACGGCCTGCTGGAAATACTGGCGCGGGCGGATGTTGAGCACCGGCGCATCGCCGGGTTGAGCCGTGAGCATCTTCCAGCCCAACCAGGCCAGGTAAGCAGCACCCAGCCACTGCACCGCGGCAAAAGCCGCCGGGGTGGTGGCCAGCACCGCGGCCACGCCGGCCACCGCCGCCCACATCAGGACCTGGTCACCCGCGATCACACCAAGGGTGGCCGCCAATCCGCCGCGGATGCCGCCCTTGCCGGTGGAGGTGATCAACGCCAGATTGCCCGGACCGGGAATGGCCAGAAACAGCACGATGGCCGCGACAAAAGCACCGTAATCCGAAATACCGAAAAACATGGACATCCAGAGGAAATGGCCCGGAAGACGGCCCGGGGAAGTGCGAGTGTACGCCAAGGCCTCCGGGAGGCCTGGGGGGGCTGCCCACCAACGGCCCGGGTCAGGCGCGAATAGGCCTCATCCAGACCATGCAGCGCTCCACATCGAGCCCTGGCACCGTGAGTGGTTCCACGTGAAACACCTGCACATCGGCGGGCAGTCCGTCTATCTCGGCCTGCGGATGTTTGCCCTTCATCGCCATCCAGACGCCCTGCTCTGCCAGCGCGCCGCGCGACCAGTTCACGAAGTCGGGCAACGAGGCAAAGGCCCGGCAGCAAATCACGTCAAACGGTCCGCTCAGGGTTTCGACGCGGGCATGGATGCCTCGCAGCTTGGGCAACCTGAGGCTGGCGGCCACCTGCTGGATGAAGGCGGCTTTTTTGCCCACCGTATCGACGCAGCTCACATCGAGTTCCGGTCGGCAAATGGCCAGCACGATGCCCGGCAGGCCGCCACCCGAACCAACGTCCAGCACCCGGGCAGCCTGCCCCCTGGTGTGGCGCACCAGCGGGGCCACCGCCGTCAGGCTGTCGAGCAGGTGGTGGGTGAGCATTTCCTGCGGGTCACGCACGGCCGTGAGGTTGTAGACCTTGTTCCATTTCTGGATCAGGGCCAGGTAGCCCAAAAGCTGCTCAAACTGGGCATCGCTCAGGCTCAGGCCGAGTTCGGTCGCCCCCGACTTCAAGACGGTCAGTACGTCGCTCATGCCGGCTGGCTTTCCTCGGCCGGAGAACGGAAGCCCTTGAATCCGCCCTTTTTCAGGTGGATCAACAGCAGGGAAATGGTCGCGGGCGTGATACCCGAAATGCGCGAGGCCTGGCCCAGGGTTTCGGGCCGGTGCTTGGCCAGCTTCTGGCGGGCCTCGATCGACAGGGCCGTGACCTGCATGTAGTCCAGATCGGCCGGCAGCTTCAGGCCTTCGTAGTAGGCGGCGCGCTCGACCTCCTCTTTTTGGCGGTCGATGTAGCCGGAATACTTGGCAGCAATCTCGACCTGCTCGATGACCGCATCGTGCAGCTCACCCAGCGTTTCACGTGAAACAGCGGGCCCGATGTAACGGCCTTCGTTCATGCCTGTCAGTTCAGCATAGTTCACACCCGGGCGGCGCAACAGGTCAAACAGGTTGTATTCATGCTCAATCGCCTTGCCCAACACACGCTCGGACTCTTGGGCCGGCAGGTTGCGCGGGTTCACCCAGGTGGATTTCAGGCGTTCTGTTTCACGTGAAACCGCATCGCGCTTGCGGCAGAAAGCGTCCCAGCGGGCGTCATCGACCAGGCCCATCTGGCGGCCGGTTTCGGTCAGGCGCATGTCGGCGTTGTCCTCGCGCAGCTGCAGGCGGAACTCGGCCCGGCTGGTGAACATGCGGTAAGGCTCGGTCACGCCCTTGGTGATCAGGTCGTCCACCAACACGCCCAGGTAAGCCTGGTCGCGGCTGGGTGTCCAGGCGGCTTCGCCCCGGCACTGCAGCGCGGCATTGATGCCGGCGAACAAACCTTGCGCTGCCGCCTCTTCGTAGCCGGTGGTGCCGTTGATCTGGCCGGCAAAGAACAGACCGTGGATCTGCTTCGTCTCAAAGCTGCTCTTGAGCGAGCGCGGGTCGAAATAATCGTATTCGATGGCGTAGCCGGGGCGCAGGATGTGGCAGTTCTCCAGCCCCTTCATCGAGCGCACCAGCTCGTACTGGATGTCGAAGGGCAGGCTGGTCGAGATGCCGTTGGGGTAGACCTCGTGGGTGGTCAGGCCCTCGGGCTCCAGAAAGATCTGGTGGCTGTCTTTGTCGGCAAAGCGGTTGATCTTGTCTTCCACGCTGGGGCAGTAACGCGGACCCACCCCCTCGATCTTGCCGGTGAACATGGGGCTGCGATCAAAGCCGGAGCGGATGATCTCGTGCGTGCGTTCGTTGGTGTGGGTGATCCAGCAGGGCACTTGCCGCGGGTGCATGCTGGCATTGCCCATGAAGCTGAACACCGGCACGCGCCCCTCCTTGTTCATGCCACCGGGCATGCCGTCGCCCGGCTGCTCGGTGCACTTCGAAAAGTCGATGGTACGCCCGTCCAGACGCGGCGGCGTGCCGGTCTTCAGGCGCCCTTGCGGCAGTTTCAGCTCTTTCAGGCGCGCCGACAGGCTCACGGCCGGTGGATCGCCCGCACGCCCGGCCGCATAGTTCTGCAGGCCCACATGGATCTTGCCGTCCAGAAAGGTGCCTGCGGTCAGCACCACGGTGCGCGAACGAAAACGGATGCCCACCTGCGTGACTGCGCCCACCACCCGGTCGCCTTCGACCATCAAATCGTCCACCGCCTGCTGAAACAGCCACAGGTTCGGCTGGTTCTCCAGCATGCGGCGGATGGCGGCCTTGTAGAGGATGCGGTCGGCCTGAGCACGGGTGGCGCGCACGGCCGGGCCCTTGGAGGAGTTGAGGATGCGGAACTGGATGCCGCCTTCGTCGGTGGCCAGCGCCATGGCGCCACCCAAAGCGTCAACTTCCTTGACCAGATGGCCCTTGCCGATGCCGCCAATGCTGGGGTTGCAGCTCATCTGCCCTAGGGTCTCGATGTTGTGCGAGAGCAGCAGTGTCTTGCAGCCCATGCGGGCGGCCGCGAGCGCGGCTTCGGTTCCGGCATGGCCGCCGCCGACCACGATCACATCGAATTCCTGAGGGTAGAGCATGAAGTTGTTCGCCCGGGTGGGCGCCAGAAAAGGGGCATCAGGGGCACAGCCTGTGCCGGGTTTTTCCTCTGCAGCGGGGAAAAACAAAAGCTGCCTATTTTACTGGCAGACCCTTTTTTCCTGCTGCCCCGGCGCTTCTGGTGCGCCACCCGGCAGGTTATGCGTTTCACGCATAACCCGACAGACAAACGGCTTTGGACAGCAACCCTGCCCAGCTCTTAAGCTGCACACCATCCCTTTCCTCAAGGATGTCCATGTCCAGCCACACACTCCCCTCCTACCTCAACCCCGAACACCTGGGCCCCTGGGGCATCTATCTGGAACAGATCGACCGGGTGACCCCTTATCTGGGTTCGCTGTCGCGTTGGGTGGAAACGCTCAAGCGCCCCAAGCGCATCCTGATCGTGGACGTGCCGATCGAACTGGACAACGGCACCGTGGCGCACTTTGAAGGTTACCGGGTGCAGCACAACACCAGCCGCGGCCCCGGCAAGGGCGGGGTGCGCTTTCACCAGGACGTGACGCTGCCCGAAGTCATGGCCCTGTCGGCCTGGATGTCGGTCAAGAATGCCGCCGTCAACCTGCCCTTTGGCGGTGCCAAGGGCGGTGTCCGGGTCGACCCCAAAACCCTCTCGCGTGGCGAACTCGAACGCCTGACGCGCCGCTACACCAGCGAGATCGGCATCATCATCGGCCCCACCCGCGACATCCCGGCCCCGGACGTGAACACCAACGAGCAGATCATGGCCTGGATGATGGACACCTATTCGATGAACGAGGGGTCGACCGCCACCGGCGTGGTCACCGGCAAGCCGCTGGCACTGGGCGGCTCGCTGGGGCGGCGCGACGCCACTGGCCGAGGTGTCTTCACCGTGGGCGAAGAAGCCGCGCGCCGCATCGGCCTGGAACTCCCAGGCGCACGCGTGGCCGTGCAGGGCCTGGGCAATGTGGGCGGTGTGGCGGCGCGGTTGTTCGCGCAGGCCGGTTGCCGCGTGGTGGCGGTGCAGGACCATGCCGGCACGGTCTACCACGAAGCCGGGCTCGACATCCCTGCCCTGCTGGCCCATGTGGCAGCACAAGGCAGCGTGGTCGGCTTTGCGTCGGCCCAGGCCCTGCCCGACGACCGGTTCTGGCAGGTGCCTTGCGACATCCTGGTGCCCGCTGCGCTGGAACAGCAAATCACCCTGGAGAACGCCCGGCAGATCCAGGCGCGGCTGGTGATCGAAGGCGCCAACGGCCCGACCACGCCCGAGGCCGACGACATCCTGGCCGAACGCGGCATTCTGGTGGTGCCCGATGTGGTGGCCAACGCCGGCGGCGTGACGGTGAGCTACTTCGAATGGGTGCAGGATTTCTCCAGCTTCTTCTGGAGCGAGGACGAGATCAATGCCCGGCTGGTGCGCATCATGCGCGAAGCCTTTGCCGCCGTCTGGCAGATCGCCGATGAGCACAAGGTGAGCCTGCGCACCGCCACCTTCATCATCGCCTGCACCCGCATGCTGCAGGCGCGCGAACTGCGTGGGCTTTACCCTTGACCGGCAACACTCAGGGCCGCAGCGGCAATGCTCCGCCGGCCTTGACCTCGCCCAGCGAGAAGCTGGTGTGCAGGTCCTTCACATTGGGCAGGTTGATCAGCACCTCGCGCGCAAAGGTGCTGAAGGCGTTGAGGTCGCGCGCCACCACTTCCAGCTCGAAGGTGCCGGTACCGCTGATGTAGTGACATGAAATCACCTCGGGGATCTTGCGGATGGCTTCCTCAAGTTCGCGGGTGATGTCGCCGCGGTTTCGCTCGGCGTCCAGCCGCACAAAGGCCAGCACATCCAGCCCGACCTTGTGGCGGTCGATCACCGCCCGGTAACCGGTGATGTAGCCCCCTTTTTCAAGCGCCTTGACCCGCCGCCAGCAAGGCGCCGCCGACAGACCCACCCGCTCGGACAGCTCGGCATTGGACAGCCGTCCGTCACGCTGCAATTCGTTCAGGATCAACCAGTCGAATTTATCAAGTGTTTCCATAAATCCAATTATCGAGCAAGATTCTTTCAATATCGAGGGATTACACGGGCCCTAAAAGAAAGCACCTGTCCGGGCTGAACTCCTACACTGATGAGCATTGCAGTACCTTTGGAGCCGGCCCATGAACGCCCCCTTGCCCGACCACATCCGCAAAGCCCTGGAAACCGTCACGCTGGACGACAAATACAGCCTCGACGTGGGCCGGGCCTTCATGAGCGGGGTGCAAGCCCTGGTCAAACTGCCCATGCTGCAGCGCCAGCGCGACGCGCTGCAGGGCAAGAACACGGCGGGCTTCATCAGCGGCTACCGCGGCTCGCCGCTGGGGGGTTACGACCAATCCCTGGAAAAAGCCCGAAAGTACCTGCAGGCGCAAAACATCGTCTTCCAACCCGGCGTCAACGAAGAGCTCGCCGCCACCGCCTTGTGGGGCACCCAGCAGCTGGGCTTTGCACCGCAGGGCACCAACAGGTTCGATGGTGTGTTCGGCATCTGGTACGGCAAAGGCCCGGGAGTGGACCGCTGCGCCGACGTTTTCAAGCACGCCAACATGGCCGGCACCACCCCCTGGGGTGGCGTGCTGGCCGTGGCCGGTGACGACCATGTGGCCAAGAGTTCCACCGCCGCGCACCAGAGCGACCACATCTTCAAGGCCTGTGGCCTGCCGGTGTTCTTTCCGGCCAGCGTGCAGGACATCCTCGACCAGGGGCTGCACGCCATCGCCATGAGCCGCTTTGCCGGCGTATGGGCGGGTATGAAAACCATCCAGGAAATCGTCGAGTCCAGCGCCACCGCGCACATCGACCCCGAGCGCGTGCAGATCGTGCTGCCCGAATTCGAAATGCCGCCCGGCGGTGTGCACATCCGCTGGCCCGACACCGCGCTCGAACAGGAAGCACGCCTGTTCGACTACAAGTGGTACGCGGCGCTGGCCTACATCCGCGCCAACAAACTCAACCACAACGTCATCGAAGGCCCTCAAGACCGCTTCGGCCTGATCGCCAGCGGCAAGGCTTACAACGACACCCGCCAGGCCCTGCTGGACCTGGGCCTGGACGACGCCACCTGCCAGCGTCTGGGCATCCGCCTGCACAAGGTCAATGTGGTGTGGCCGCTCGAGGCGCAAACCACACGCGAGTTCGCCACCGGCCTGCGCGAGATCCTAGTGGTCGAGGAAAAACGCCAGGTCATCGAATACCAGCTCAAGGAAGAGCTCTACAACTGGCGCCCGGATGTGCGTCCCGATGTGGTGGGCAAATTCGACGACGTGGGTGGTGACCACAGCGGCGGCGAATGGTCCATGCCCAACCCCAGCGCCAACACCCTGCTGCGTGCGAACGCGGACCTCAGCCCGGCCATCATCGCGCGCGCCATCGCCAAACGGCTGAAGAAACTCGGCATCGATTCAGACACGACCGCACGCATCGATGCACACCTCGCGGTGCTCGACGCCAAGGAGCGTTCCATGCAGACGCTCACGCTGGGCGCGGCGGCCGACCGCACGCCCTGGTTCTGCTCGGGCTGCCCGCACAACACCAGCACCCGTGTGCCCGAAGGCTCACGCGCCATGGCCGGCATCGGCTGCCACTTCATGGCGCTGTGGATGGACCGCAGCACCGCCGGCTTCACGCAGATGGGCGGTGAAGGTGTGCCCTGGGTGGGCCAGCAGCCTTTCAGCCACACGCAGCACATGTTCGCCAACCTGGGCGACGGCACCTACTTCCACAGCGGCATCCTGGCGGTGCGCCAGAGCGTGGCCGCAGGCGTGAACATCACCTACAAGATCCTCTACAACGACGCCGTGGCAATGACCGGCGGCCAACGTGTCGGCGAGCGGCCCGAAGGCCATTCGGTTGTCCAGATCGCACAAAGCATGCGGGCCGAAGGCGCGCAGCGCATCGACGTGGTCACCGACGAACCCGAAAAATACCAAGGCGTCGCGCTGGCCCAAGGCGTGACGGTGCACCACCGCGACGAGCTCGACCGCATCCAGCGCGAGATGCGCGAGATCAAGGGCACCACCGTCATCATCTACGACCAGACCTGTGCCACCGAAAAACGCCGTCGCCGCAAGCGCGGCACCATGGTGGACCCGGCCGTGCGCGTGGTGATCAACGAAGCCGTGTGCGAAGGCTGTGGCGACTGCGGCGTGCAGTCCAACTGTCTGTCTGTGGAACCACTGGAAACCGAATTCGGCCGCAAGCGCACCATCAACCAGAGCACCTGCAACAAGGACACCAGCTGCCTCAAGGGCTTTTGCCCGAGCTTTGTCACCGTTGAAGGCGGCCAGCTCAGAAAGAAGGCCAAGTCCGAGGCCAGCTCACCTGCAACTTTGGGTGAACTCCCTGAACCCGCACAGCCCGACCTGAGCCACCCCTGGGGCATGGTGGTGGCCGGTGTGGGCGGCACCGGTGTCATCACCATCGGCCAGCTGCTGGGCATGGCCGCGCACCTCGAAGGCAAAGGCATCGTCACGCAGGATGCTGCGGGCCTGGCCCAAAAAGGCGGCGCCACCTGGAGCCATGTGATTGTGGCGGGCAGCCAGGCCGACATCCGCACCACCCGCGTGGGCATGGCCACCGCCGACCTGATCTTCGGCTGCGACCCGATCGTGACGGCTGGCAAAGAAACCCTGCTGCGCATGCGCGAAGGTCGCACCCATGTGGCACTCAACAGCCACAGCACACCCACCGCTGCGTTCGTGAAGAACGGCAACTGGCAAAACCCGGCCGAGCAGTGCGTCGCCGAGATCGCGCACCAGGTGGGTGAAGCCGGCGTCAGCACCTTCGATGCCGACCGCATGGCCAAACAGCTCATGGGCGACACGATTTACGTGAACCCGATGATCCTGGGCTACGCCTGGCAAAAGGGCTGGGTGCCGCTCTCACGTGAATCGCTGATGCGGGCCATGGAACTCAACGAAGTGGCCGTGGCCAACAACCAGATGGCCTTTGAATGGGGCCGTCACGCTGCAGCGCATCCCGACAAAGTCATGGCCGTGCTGCAGCCCGCACAGGTCATCGAGTTCAAAAAGCGCGAGTCGCTCGACGACCTGATCGCCAAACGCGTGAGCTGGCTCACGGACTACCAGAACGCTGCCTACGCCGGGCGTTACAGCGCCTTCGTCGAGCGTGTTCGCCAGGCCGAAGCCCCACTGGGCAAAACCGTACTGACCGAGGCAGTGGCCAAATCGCTGTTCAAGCTGATGGCCTACAAGGACGAGTACGAAGTGGCGCGCCTGCACACGCAGACCGGCTTTATCGAGCGCATTGCACAGCAGTTCGAAGGCGACTTCAAAGTGCATTACCACCTGGCCCCGCCGCTGCTGGCCAAACGCAACGACAAGGGTCAGCTGGTCAAACAGAAATTCGGGCCTGGCATGCTGATCGGCTTCAAACTGCTGGCCGGCTTCAAGGGCCTGCGCGGCACGGCGCTCGATGTGTTCGGCTACACCGAAGAGCGCCGCACCGAACGCGCGCTGATCGGTGAATACATGGACATCGTCGAAGGCTTGCTGACTTCGCTGAACGCCGACAAGCACGCCAAAGCCATCGAGATCGCCCGTGTGCCCGAAAGCATCAAGGGCTTCGGTCATGTGAAGGAACGCAACCTGCAGGCCGCACGCCTTCAGTGGAAGCAGCTGCTGGGCCAATGAGCTGCAGCCCAGCAAAAAGCCCCGCAGGGTTCACACCTTGCGGGGCTTTTTGCCGGCTGAGTGCTCAGCGCGTTTCTGGCAACTCGATCTTGACTTCCAGCACCTCAAGGTTGTCCTGGCGCTCCAGGTTCACCTTGATGTCATTGGGGTCGATCTTGATGTACTTGCTGATCACGGCCACCAGCTCACGCTGCAGGTCGGGCAGGTAATCGGGCTCGGCCGCGTTGCGGCCACTGCGCTCATGGGCGAGGATGATTTGCAGGCGCTCTTTGGCCACGCTGGCCGTCTTTTTCTTCTCGCCAAGAAGGAAGGAGAGGAAGGACATGGTCACTTGGCTCCAAACAGTCGCTTGAAAAAGCCGGGTTTTTCGGCTTCGGTGAAGCGCATCGGCTTGTCTTCACCCAGAAAACGGTCGATCACGTCCCTGTAGGCCTCGGCCACATCGGTGCCGGCCATGTTGATGGCCGGCGTGCCCTGGTTGGAGGCCTGCAGCACGTTTTCGCTCTCGGGAATCACGCCGATCAGCTTGATGCGCAGGATGTCCTGGATGTCCTGCAGCGACAGCATCTGGCCGTCTTCCACACGGTTGGGGTTGTAGCGGGTGATCAGCAGGTGTTCCTTGATCGGATCGGCACCTTCGATGGCACGTTTGGTCTTGCTGCCCAGCATGCCCAGGATGCGGTCAGAGTCGCGCACCGAAGACACTTCGGGGTTGGTGACGATCAGGGCTTCGTCGGCAAAATGCATGGCCATCAGCGCACCGGTTTCGATGCCAGCCGGGGAGTCACACACGATGTACTCGAAACCCATTTCGGCCAAGTCCTTGAGGACCTTTTCCACGCCCTCCTGGGTCAACGCGTCCTTGTCGCGTGTCTGCGAGGCGGCCAGCACGAACAGGTTGTCGCACTGCTTGTCCTTGATCAGCGCCTGGTTCAGGTTGGCTTCACCGTGGATCACATTGATGAAGTCGTACACCACACGGCGCTCGCAACCCATGATCAGGTCCAGGTTGCGCAGACCGACGTCAAAGTCGATCACGGCTGTCTTGAAGCCCTTCAGGGCCAGACCGGTCGCGAAACTGGCGCTGGTGGTGGTTTTGCCCACACCACCTTTGCCGGAGGTCACTACAACGATTTTTGCCATGGGTTTTCTTTCAGTCTTGAATGGGGTGAGAAAGCCAGGAAATTCAGGCTTTCAAGGGAACAATCAGCAATTTGTCGCCATCGGGGCTGTTCTGCAGTGAGACATGGGCTGCACGCCCCCGCACTTCGGCGGGCAAAGGATTTTCACTGGTGCGATAAACACCAGCAATCGAGATGAGTTCCGGGTCCATGCTCTGCGCAAAAATGCGCGCAGCCGCAAACCCGCGCGCGCCGGCAATGGCCTTGCCACGCAGCGGCGCATAGACATGGATGTGACCGTCGGCAATGACTTCGGCACCTGGATTGACCATGGCCAGCACCACCAGATCACGTCCCTTGGCATACACCTGCTGGCCTGAGCGCAGCGGTTTGTCGAGCACCATCGCATCGGCCAGCGCAGGTGCCACAGGCTGGGGCTGGGGCGCTGGTGCTGAAGCCACAGCCGGTGGCTGGCGGCGGATGCGTGCGTCATCGGCCTGTGCCAGACCTGCGGCCATGGCCGCTTGCAGCCAGGCGGCATGGGAGGTCTTGATGGCCAGCGGTCTGAGCTGATGCTGTTGCAACAAATCGATCAAAGCGACAAAGTCGATGCTGCCAGCGTCTTCGCTCAGTCCATCCAGGTCAATGAGGGTCGGATCCTGCTCGAAAAAGCCTGGCGTTTCCGCCAGTTGTGCGCTCAATGCCTGGCCCACCGCTTGCAGATCAGTGGTCTTGAGCTGAAAAGCCACCAGAGGCAGGTCTGCACTCTTGATGTCGTACGCGGTGACGGTGGCGGGAGAAATGGGCATGTGTGAAAGCAGGAAAGGCCAAATCTTAACAGCCCGTCCAAAGTGCTTCGCAAAGGCTTGTTCCCGGTTTTCCTCTTTATATGTATCTCAAATTAGTCGTAGTAGGTAAGGGATGGACCTTGTTGTGGACAAGCCCAACTTTCCTTTTCAGGACAAGCACTTGCGCTGTCCGTGAAGGTGTGTGCCAGTGCGCTTCGGATTTGTAGCGCCAGCATGAACAACTTTGGTTTCAGGCTTCAGGCTGTGGATAACATGGGGCTTGCCCTTTTTTTATCCACAGACTTGTTCAGATAAATTTTTTTCGACCACTTTCAGTGCCCATCGATCAGCCACTGTATGACGCCTTTGGCAATGAAACCGACCATGCCAAAGGCCAAGCCCAGAAAAATCACAAAGGTGCCGAACTTGCCGGCTTTGGATTCCCAGGCCAGTTGACCGATGATGAACAGCATGTAGAGCATGAACGCCCCCACACCGATGGTCAGACCGAACCAGGCAAACTGTTCTTCGGTGAATGCCATCACGCACCGCCTTCTGGGTCATCCAGCCGCTCGGGCAGACCACTTGCATCGACCAGTTCCCGGTAGGCGTGCCAACTCGCGTGGCCCAGCACCGGCACCACCAGAATCAGACCCAGGTAAAGCGAGAACAGGCCCAGAAACGTCAAGCCCATCAGCAAGAATGCCCACAAGGCCATGGTGACCGGGTAGGTCAGCACGGCTTTCCAGCTGGTCAGCACCGCTTCGAGCACAGTCACACGGCGGTCCAGCAGCAGCGGCATCGACACCACACTGGAGGCGAACAGGGGCGCCGCCATCAGCCCCCCCAGACCCAGCCAGATCTCGAACAGGTGGTGGTCCTGGCTGACCACAACGTGCCGGATGAAGTCCATCGGGGTGTGGATGGGAACCGGTGCCATCAACCAGATGAAGGCCGAAGATGTGAACACCCAGCCAGCCGCAGCGAGCCCCAGCAGCAAACCGAAACGGATCAGGGCCCAATAGCTGTCTGGCTGTGCCTGCAATTTGAGCTGCCACCGTGTCCAGGTGTCGACCAGCAGTGCCAGGTCCACGCGCTCGCCACGCTCGATGGCCCGGCTCATGGCATACAGGCTGGTGGCCAGCACCGGTGAGGCGACCATGAAGCCTGAAACCATGCCCGCCAGCAACCAGAACTGGTCGAAAGCCAGCCATGTGAAAAGTCCGCCTGCCAGCGCCATGACCAGGCCATGGGCCAGACTCAGCCACGGGTTGTGGGTGAGGTCGCGAAAGCCCAACACAAGCCAGCGCAGGGGCTGGTCGGGTTCAACGCTCAGGATAGGTGGCAGCAGTGGCCGGGTGCGGGGACGTGCGCTGGAGGGGGTTGGAGATGACATGGATCAAGCTTATCGGGCTGTTTGATGGCCCGGCTTGACCCATGTCAATCGAAAATGTTCAAAACCGGTGGTGCCCGTGCATGCCGTGGTGGCTGCCCTTGTGGCCCATGAAGCGGGCGGTTTCGGCATCGAAGGTCTTTTTCTGCTCGGCGTTCAAGCTGGCGTAAAAGGCTTTGCTTGCATCACCGCGTTTTTTCATCTCTGTATCCCGCTGGGCATGCAGTGCCTGCATCTGGTCGATGCGTTCGGGCGTGGTCAGCTTCTCCAATGCAGCCCGGTCCGGGCGGGCCTGAGGCATGGCGGTCGGCTGCATGGCTTCGGCAAAGCTTTTCCAGGCGTTCTCCTGGGAGGTCTCCAGCTTGAGTTTGCTCTTGAGCTCGTTCAGGTGCCGGGCATGGCGATCACCCATGTGTTCGGTTCTGTACTCGCCCTTGTGCTCGCGCATTTTTTCTGTGCGGGGGCCGTGCTGGCCATCGGGGCCGGGCATGTTGCCGGGCCCCATCTGGGCCATGACCGAGCTGCCCAGTGCGGCCAGCAGACCTGCGGTGATGAGGGAGGTGCGCAGTGCTTTCATTGTGACTCCTTGAAGGTAAACCCGGGACGACCGTCACAGGTTGAAAAGGAGTTTGCGCGGCGCATGTAAGGCCCACACGCCCGTGGTGCAGAGATTTGTAAAGTACTGTTGCCGAATGTTCATTCGGGCAGGTTTCGGTTCTTGCAGGTGTTGATGCCCAGCAGGCTGTAGGGCGGGCACCAGCCCATCAGGCCGGTGGCCAGGGGCAGCAGTCCGATCCAGCCCCAGAGACCGACCTGGCCGGTGGCAGCCAAGGTCACAAGCACCGCACCGATGGTGATGCGCAGGATGCGGTCGATGCCGCCAACATTGCTTTTCATGAAAATTCTCCTTTGGTGAATTTCAGGGGGTGACGGTGTAGCCTTCATCGGCAATCGCCTGCGCGATGGCCTCGCGCGTTTGTGTCGATTCCACTTCAACCTTCTGGCCGGTCAGGTCCACCTGCACCTGCGCTTGTGGGTCAATCTGCTGTACAGCCTTGGTGACTGCCTTGGCGCAGTGGTTGCAGCTCATGCCCTGCACATCAAAAACCTGTTTCATGGGTGTATCCTCGATTCATACCCTTGACGGTATGCCGCGAGCATAAACCCGCAGTGAGCGCCCAACATGACGCAGATCAATTCTCCCCAACAGACCTATGACATCGGCATTGGGGGCATGACTTGCGCCTCGTGCGTGGCGCGGGTGGAAAAAGCCCTCCGTAAAGTGCCGGGTGTCGACGCCGCGTCCGTGAACCTGGCCACCGAATCGGCCCATGTGACCGCGGCTGAAGATGTGAATGAGGGTCAGCTGCGCCGTGCCATCCGTGATGCAGGTTACGAACCACTGGCGACCAGCGACACCGAATCCATGCAGGCGTCTAGCCCCTGGGCCGGCTTTGCGCCGGTGGGCTGGGGCCTGGCCTTGTCAGTCCCCATGGTGGTGCCCATGGTGGCCGACCTGCTGGGTCGGCACTGGATGCTGCCGGCCTGGCTGCAGTTCGTGCTGGCCACGCCAGTGCAATTCATTTTGGGTGCGCGCTTCTACAAGGCCGGCTGGCATGCGCTCAAGGCCCTGAGCGGCAATATGGACCTGCTGGTGGCCATTGGCACCACCGCCGGCTGGCTGCTGTCGGTCTGGCTGTGGCTGACCGCCCACGAAGGCCATGTGCCGCACCTCTACTTTGAAGGCTCTGCCGTGGTCATCACACTGGTGTTGCTGGGCAAGTGGCTGGAGGTGCGCGCCAAGCGCCAGACCACCGAGGCGATCCGCGCCCTGCACGCCCTGCGCCCCGACACCGCGCACCTGGTCACCGACGAAGGCGAGCAGGATGTGCCAGTCCAGGAGATCCGCGTGGGCGATGTGCTGGTGGTCAAACCCGGCGAACGTTTTCCGCTGGACGGCGAACTGCGTGAAGGCCAGACCCAGGTGGACGAATCCATGCTGACCGGCGAGCCCCTGCCCGTGGCCAAGGCCGTGGGCGCCAACCTGACCGGCGGCTCGATCAACGGCGAAGGGCTGGTGCGCATGCAGGTCACGGCAGTGGGCCACGAGACGGTGCTCTCGCGCATCATCCGGCTGGTTGAAGAAGCGCAGGCGGCCAAGGCACCGATCCAGCGGCTGGTGGACCAGGTGTCCGAGGTGTTCGTGCCTGCAGTTCTGGTGATCGCATTGCTCACAGGCATCGTTTGGCTATGGCTGGGTGCGGGTTATGAGCTTGCACTGATCCACGCCGTGGCTGTGCTGGTGATCGCTTGCCCCTGCGCGCTGGGCCTGGCCACGCCGGCAGCCATCATGGCCGGCACGGGCGTGGCGGCCACACATGGCATCCTGATCAAGGACGCGCAGGCGCTGGAAATGGCTCACAAGGTGCAGACCGTGGCGTTTGACAAGACCGGCACGCTCACTGTGGGCCAGCCACGTCTGATCGGGCGGTCCACGGCGCCAGGCCAACAGGCCGGCACCGTGCTGGCACTGGCGGCTGCTGTGCAAAGCGGCAGCGAACACCCGCTGGCGCGCGCTGTGGTGGCGGCCGCGCAAGGGATGGCCCTGCCGGATGCACAAGATGTGCAGGCCGTGCCCGGCCGTGGCATACAGGCTCGGGTGGATGGCCGTGAATTGCTGCTGGGCAGCCTGCGCTGGCTGCGCGAACTCGGGCTGGACATGCGGCTGTGGCAAGCCGAGATAGAACAGTTCCAGCAACAAGGCGCCAGCCTGTCCGCACTCGCCGAACGCGGCCCCGATGGGGTGCATGGCCTGCTCCTCATGGCCTTTGGTGACGAGCCGAAAGTGGGTGCGCGCGAGGCGCTGGACGCCTTGCGCGCGCGCGGCCTCAAGCTGGTCATGATTTCGGGCGACAACCGCGCTGCCGCAGAGGCCATGGCGCGCCGTCTGGGCTTGCGCCCCGAAGAGGGCGAAGTGATGGCCGAGGTGCTGCCCGGCGACAAGGCGCAGGCGGTGGCCAGGCTGCGCCAAGACGGTCGCGTGGTGGCCATGGTGGGCGATGGCGTGAACGATGCACCGGCGCTGGCCGCTGCCGATGTCGGTCTGGCCATGGGCAATGGCACCGATGTGGCCATGCACGCGGCAGGCATCACCCTGATGCGTGGCGATGTGGCGCTGGTGGGCGCGGCGCTCGACATCTCCCGGCGCACCGTGGCCAAGATCCGGCAGAACCTGTTCTGGGCCTTCGCCTACAACACGGCGGGCATCCCGCTGGCGGCGCTGGGCTACCTGAGCCCCGTGATCGCGGGCGCCGCCATGGCGCTCAGCTCGGTCAGCGTGATGACCAACGCCCTCATGCTCAAGCGCTGGAAGTTTCCCGACCGATCGGTTGGTTAAAGGGTGATTTCTTGACTTGCGTCAGGCGTGGCGCTGCGCCATCCCTGCACACTGGTGCTCCAGTTCACAAGGAAAGACACCATGGCCCAGTCCCGCAGCCTGCAAATCATCCGTGACGAACACGCCTCGCTGGCGGCCATGCTGCAGTCCATGCGCATGCTGGTCGAGCGTGGGCCTGACGAGAGCCGCAAGAACTTTTTTGATGTGTTGCGCGCCATGCTGTTCTACATCGACGAGTTTCCCGAGCGTCTGCACCACCCCAAGGAATCGAACCTGCTCTTTCCCAAAGTGGTCAAGGCCTCGCCCAAGGTGCTGGGCGCGATTGACCGGCTGGAACGGGACCACATGTACAGCGAAAAGGCCGCGCGCGAACTGCAGCATCTGCTCTTGTCGTGGGAATTGCTGGGGTCGTCACGCCGGGCAGCCTTTGAAGAAGCGTTCAGGAAGTACGTCGATTTCTACCTCGACCACATGCACCTTGAAGAAGAGGTGATCCTGCCTGAAGCCGAGCAAGTGCTCGGCGCGCAGGATTGGGCCGAGATCGACGCGGCCTTCGACAGGAACGCCGATCCGCTGACCGGCAAATACCCGCCGAGCGCCGAGTCGAAAAGCTGTTTGGCCTGATCGTGCAGCGCGCGCCGGCACCCATCGGGCTGGGTTGAAAAAATCCCCGCCGCAGCGGGGACCTCTTTATCAGACCGGCTGGTCTTTCAATCTGTCTTTTGAAAACCAGGCCACATACAGCACCGGCAGCACCACCAGTGTGAGCAGCGTGGCCGTGATCAGGCCGCCGATCACCACGATGGCCAGCGGGCGCTGGGTTTCCGAGCCAATGTCGTGGCTCATGGCCATGGGCAGCAGGCCCAGGGCGGCCAGCATGGCGGTCATCAGCACCGTGCGCAGGCGTTGCATGGCGCCTTCCCTGACGGCGTCGAGCACGCTGTAGCCGGCGTTGCGCAGCTGCTGGAACACCGACAGCATCACCACCCCGTTGAGCACCGCCTGACCCGACAGGGCGATGAAGCCGATGGCGGCCGACACCGACAGCGGGATGTTGAAGAGCCACAGCCCCACAAAGCCGCCAATCAAGGCCAGCGGCACGTTGATCAGGATCAGCGCGGCGGCCTTGAAGGAACTGAAGGCGTCGAACAGCAGCACAAAGATCAGCAGCAGCGAGATCGGCACCACCACCGACAGGCGTTGCATGGCGCGCTCCTGGTTTTCGAACTCGCCAGACCAGTTGACGGCGTAGTTGTCGGGGACCTTGACGTTGGCGGCCACACGTTTTTTCATGTCGGCCACCACCGAGCCCATGTCGCGGCCCTTGATGAAGATGCCGATCGCCATGGTGCGGCGACCCGATTCGCGTGCGATGTTCATCGCGCCGCTGACCTGCTCGATCTTGCTGATCTCGCCCAAGGTGACATGGCCACCTTCCGGGCGCGAAATGGGGATGGACTGCAATTCGGAAATCGCGCGCCGGTCACCGGGCAGACGCACGGTCACCTCGAAACGGCGCTCGCCCTCCCACAGTGTGGTGGCGCCTTTGCCGGCCAGCGCAGCTTCAATGACATCCTGCACATCGCCCACGTTCAGGCCGTGGCGCGCGGCCTGCTCGCGCTCGATGTTGATCAGCAACTGCGGCAGGTCGCCTTGGCGGTCGATCTCGGCGCGGCGCACCCCGCGCACCTGCTTGACTTGGCGCTCGATCGCTTCGGTGGTCTGGCGCAGCACGGTCAGGTCATCGCCCGCCACCTTGATCACGATCTGGCCGTCGATCTGCGAGATCGATTCGAGCACGTTGTCGCGGATGGGTTGTGAAAACGTCGGCTCCATGCCGGGCAGCGCGGTCACGGCCTGGTCCATTTCTTCGATCAGCTTCTCGCGGGTCATGCCAGGTCGCCATTGCTCAGGCGGCTTCAGGTCGACAAACACCTCGGCCATGCTGATGGTCTTGGGGTCGGTGCCGTCCTCGGGCTGGCCCGCCTTGGATACGGTGGTGCGCACTTCGGGCACCGACAGCAGGGTCTGGCGCACCTGGCGCAGGATGCGGGAGGCCTCGTCGTTGGACACGCTGGCCGGCAGGCGCACGTTGACCCAGATCGTGCCTTCGTTGAGTTCGGGCAAGAACTCCGAGCCCAGACGCGATGCGGTCACCATGGCCAGTGCAAAACAGCCGATCGCGATGCCCACCACCTTGCGCCGGTGCGCCAGTGCCCAGTCCAGCACGGGGGTGTAGATCTGTTTGGCACGGCTGACGACACGGTTGTCCGCATGCGGCAGACCCCTGCGCAGCATCCAGTAGGCCAGCAGGGGCACCAGCGTGAGTGAGAACACCAGCGCGCCGATCAGCGCCGCTGTGACCGACAGCGCCATGGGCTGGAAGATGCGGCCCTCGTGGCGCTGCAGCGCAAAGATCGGGATGTGCGCGGCGATGATGATCAGCATCGAAAACAGCGTGGGTCGCCCCACCTCGTTGGCCGCTTCGGTGATGAGTGTCTTGCGCTCCTTCTCGTTCATGCCTTCGCCGCGCTCGGCCAGGCGGTGCATGATGTTTTCCACCACGATCACCGCGCCGTCGACGATGATGCCGAAGTCCATTGCGCCCAGGCTCAGCAGGTTGGCCGGCACGCCCATGATCTTCAACCCCATGAACGTGGACAGCAGGGCCAGCGGAATCACGGCCACCACCGCCAGGCTGGCGCGCAGGTTGGACAGGAAGACATAGAGCACCAGCGAGACCAGCAGCGCGCCTTCGACCAAGTTGCGGAACACGGTCGACAACGTCTTGTCCATCAGCCAGGCGCGGTCGTAAAAAGGCACCACCTGAATGCCTGCCGGCAGGCCGCGCTCATTGATCTCGCGGATCCTGTCCTTGACACCCTTGAGCACCACGCTGGGGTTTTCGCCTTTGCGCATGATCACGATGCCGGTCACCACATCGTTGTCCTGGTCCTGACCCACGGTGCCCAGACGGGGCACGGCGCCGATCTTCACTTCGGCCACGTCGCGCACCAGGATCGGCGTGGCGTTGCGTGTGGCCACCACCACCTGACCGATTTCCTCGGACGAGCGCAGCAGACCGATGCCACGGATGGCGAACTGCTGCAGGCCCTGCGCCACATAGCTGCCGCCCGCATTCGAGCTGCCGCGGCCCAGCGCATCGAGCAGGTGCTGCAGCGTCAGCCGGTGCGCGCGCAGTTTGTCCAGATCGGGCTGCACCTCGTATTGCTTGATGAAGCCACCCATGGCCACCACATCGGCCACACCCGGCACCTGTCGCAAGGCCCGCTCAACCACCCAGTCTTCAAGTGTGCGCAGCTCGGTGGTGGTCTTGCCGTCGCCGCGCAGTCGGTAGCGCATGATCTCGCCCACCGGCGTGGCATTGGGGGCAATGTTGGCCTCCACCCCCGGGGGCAGCTGGACGCCGCGCAGGCGTTCGTTGACCTGCTGGCGAGCGATGTTCACGTCGGCGTTGTCGTTGTAGGTGACCACGGTGAACGACAGACCGAACTGGGTGTGCGAGAACACCCGGATCGAATGGGGCAGGCCGGCCAGCGCCACCTCGATGGGCAACGTGACCTGCTTTTCCACCTCTTCCGCCGCCCGGCCGGGGTACAGCGAGATCACGGTCACTTGCGTGTCGGTCACGTCCGGAAAAGCTTCGACCGACAGGTTCTTGAAGGCGATCACGCCCGCCATCGCAAACAGCAGCGTGCCCAGCACGATGAACAGCGGCTGGTTGAGTGCGTAATGGATGAGCTTCTTCACTTGGCCTGGCCCCCGGTGTGAACGGCTTCCTGGGCCAGACGCAGTTCACGCGCCAGCAGCAGACCGTTTTCGCTGACCACCTGCTCGCCCTCCTTGAGGCCGGCGCCGATCAGGGTGCGTTTTGGACCTTCATGCACCACCGTCACGTCGCGTGTTTCGAACAGGCCAGGCGCGCCTTGCACGAAAACGAAATGCTGGTTGCCACGCAGGAACACGGCCGAAGCGGGCACCTCCAGGCTCTGGCTGACCTGGCGCGCATAGCGCGCGCGTGCCAGCATCTCGTTTTTCAGCAGGCGTTGCGGGTTGGCGACGCTGGCGCGGACCTTGATGGTTCGCGTGGAAGGATCAATCTGGTCGGTGACGGCCTGCACGGTGGCCTGCACCACCTGTTGCGCCAGGGAGGGCACCACCAGTTCGATGCGTGCACCCGGGCGCAGGTCGCGCAGATCGGCTTCCTGAGCGTCAATCTGTACCCACAGTTGCGTGGGGTCGGACACGGTGAACAAAGGCGCCGGGGTGTTGTCGGGGCGCACCTCCTGGCCGGGGTTGATGTTGCGTTCCACCACGGTGCCTGCCATGTCGCTGCGCAAGCCCAGCTGCTGCGTCACGGCGGCGGCGCTGCCGTACAGGCTGGTGCGCGCCTGGGCCCGCGCCACCTCGGCCTGGGCGCGTGCCGCTTCGGCTTCGCTTTGCTCCAGTTCCTTGCGGGCCAGCACACCCGCCTCGAACAGCTCGCGCTGGCGCTGCAGGTTTTGCTGCGCCAGCCGTGCGTCGGCCTGGGCGCGGGCGGTCTCGGCCTGCGCGGCGCCGAACTCGGGCGAGGCCAGTTCGGCCAGCACCTGGCCGGCGCGCACGCTCTGGCCGATGTCGGCGGCGATGCGAACCACCCGGCCTGCAAAAGCCGGGTAAATGCGCTGGGTCTTTTCTTCGTTCCAGACGATGCGCGCGGGCAGCTCCACCGTGATGCTGCTGGCGTTGGTGGCGGCCACACTGACCAGCAGCTTGAGCTGTGGATGCTCCGCCGGGTAGCGCAGCCGCTGGTTTTCGACGATGGGCTGCGGGATGGCCGGCGTGGGCTCTGTTCTGTTCTGACAGGCTGTCAACAGGGTCAGCCAGGCCAGTGTGAGGATCGGGATCAGGGGGCGGGTCAGGGGAGGCATGCGATGGGCCATGGAATGTTCCGTGTGTGTGGGCGCGTTCAGGGGCTGGTGCGCAGTTGCCAGGCGCCCAGCGCGCGGGCATGGTCGCTGCGCACACCGGTGGCTTCGAGTTCGGTGGCGCGCAGGGTGCGGCGCGCGTCCAGCAGGTCGGTCAGGCTCAGGCCGCCCTTGCTGTAGGCCAGCTCGGCTTGGGCGGCCACCTGCCGCGCCTGCGTCAGGATGCGGTCTTCGTAGCCCTGCAGCCGGGCGCTCTGGCTTTGCCAGGCCTGCTGCAGGCCCAGCAATTCGGCGCGGGCCTGGATGCGGGCCTTGTCCAGCAGGTCCTGCGCCTGGTCTTTTTGTGCCAGCGCACGGCCGATTTCGCCCTCAAAGCGCGCGCCGGCGTTGAGCGGGATGGAGATGCGCAGAGCCAGCAGGCGGTTGGTGCGCTGGCCGTCAGGGTAGTGGTCAAAAGTCGCGCCCAGTGTCGGGTCGGTGCGCTGCAGGGCCTGGGCGCTGTGCAGCGCAGCGTCCGCTGCGGCCAGGCGCTCGCGCGCGGCCCGCACATCGGGGCGCTGCTCGACCAGTGCGTCGATGTCTTCGGCACGGGCGGTGGTCTGGACTGCGGGCCAGCCGCCCTCGGCGCGCCAGCCCGTGGCGGGTACGTTCTGCCCGGTCCAGCCGGCCAGGGCTTGCATGGCTTGCTGGTGCGCCAGTCGCGCCAACATCTGTTCGGCCTCGGCGCGCTCGGCCTCGATGCCGGTGCGGGCCGCGTCCTGCGCCGACAGGTCGCCGGTTTTGAGCCGCAGGCCGGCGGTATGCGCCAGGGTGCGGGCACTTGCCGCCAGTGCCTGCAGGATCTGCAGGCGTTCCTGCGCGGCCAGCAGGTCGTAGAAGGCGCCCAGCGCCCCGAGCTGCTGTAGCAAGGCCATGTCCTGGCTGTCGGCGGCGGCAGCGCGGGCGGTGCGCTCGGCTGCTTCGGTGCGCAGGCCGCGCTTGTTGCCGCGCTCCCAGGTCCAGTCCATGCCCAGCGATTTGTCCAGGCGCCGCTGCGTCCACAGCGAACCGCTGCCGGTGCCGTTGTGCAGGTCGATCGAGGACACACCGGCCGACAGCACGGGCGCGGGCGCGCGGTCGGCCGAGCGCACATCGGCGCGTGCGGCGTCCAGGGCGCGTTGCGCAGCCCGCACGTCGGGGTTCTGGCGAGCCGCTTCCAGCACCCATGACAGGCTCAGCGGCGTGTCCGCATGCACCGGGGCGGGCGCTGTCTGGGCCAGCGTGCCGCTGACCGGCCCGAGCAGGCAGGCCGTCAAAAACAAGTGTCGTATGCTCATGCCCTGTTTATCCGCGGGGCGGCCTGACCACCACCTGACCGACTGTCTCGCGCCCGACTCCTGATCATCTGACCCATGCGCATCCTCCTGATCGAAGACGATCCCGTGCTGCAGGCCGTGGTGCGGCGCAGCCTGTGCGACAACGGCCACCGCGTGGATGTGGCATCCGATCTGGCCAGCGCCGCGCACTGGTGGCGGGTACAGCCTTTTGATGCGGTGCTGCTGGACCTGAACCTGCCGCTGGATGCGCGCGCCGACGGCACTGGCAACGGCCTGGCGCTGCTGCGCGAGATGCGCTCGCGCGGGGACAAGACGCCGGTGCTGGTGCTGACGGCACGCAACCGCACCGACGAGCGCATCGCCGGTCTGGATGCAGGTGCCGATGACTATCTGGGCAAGCCCTTCGAGCTGGCCGAGGTCGAAGCCCGTTTGCGTGCACTGGTGCGGCGCAGCCAGGGGGCCGATGACGTGGTGCGGGTGGGCCGCCTGCAGCTTGAGAGGCAGGCGCGTCAGGTGCTGGTGGATGGCCGTCCGCTGAGCCTGCCGGCGCGCGAATACGAGGTGCTGGCCGAGCTGCTTTCGCCACCGGGCCGCACCGTGAGCAAGAAGGACTTGTCGGACAAGCTTTCTGACCTGCAGGATGCGCTGGCCGACAACGCGCTCGAAGCCTTCATCTCGCGCTTGCGCAAGAAGCTGGCGGGTTCGGGGGCCTCGATCCGCACCCTGCGCGGCCTGGGTTACCGCGTCGAAGAGGCTGCGCAGGCATGAGGCCCGTCCCGTCGCTGCGCCGGCGCCTGCTGCGGCATGTGATCGGACCTTTGGCGCTGACCTGGTTGCTGGGGGTGCTGATCGCCTTTGGTGTGGCCCGCTATTTCACCCAGCAGGCCTTTGACCGCGCCCTGCTCGACGACGCCTACGCTGTGGCCGCGCATGTGCAGCATGCCGAAGACGGTGGCCTGACCCTGGGCCTGACGGCAGCCGAAATGCGCACGCTGCTGTTCGACCAGAACGAGGCCATGTACTTTGCGGTTTACCTTGACGACGGGAATCTGCTGGCCGGCCACCCTGGTCTGGCGCTGCCGTCCCTGCCCTCGAGCCATGCGCCCCATTTCACCGAAACGGATTTCCACCATCAGAACCTGCGCGCCGTGGTGATTGCGCGTGCGCGCCCGGCGCCGTTCAAGGTCGTGGTGGGCCAGACCACGCGCAGCCGCAACAGCCAGTTCGACCGGCTGCTGTTTTTCTCGATCGCGCCGCAAATCCTGCTGCTGGGTCTGCTGGCGCTGTGGTTGCGCCGTGCCATCCAGGACGATGTGCAACCGCTGATGGACCTGGAGCGGGCGGTGGCCCGGCGCGATGCGCGCGACCTCACGCCGGTGGCCGTGTCCTCGCGCACACGCGACGTGCAGCGGCTGGCCCAGGCCATCAACGACCTGCTCGCGCGCGTGGGCCGCACGGTGCGCAGCCAGAAAGAATTTGCCGGCAATGTGGCGCACGAGCTGCGCACGCCACTGGCCGGCATCCGGGCACTCACCGAATACGGTCTCTCGCAGGAGCGGCCCGAGGTCTGGCGCGAACAGCTGCGCCACATCGCCCAAAGCCAGGAACGCGCCAGCCACCTGATCGACCAGCTGCTGGCGCTCGCGCTCGCACAGGAGGCGCGCGAGGTGCTGCAGCCCCAGAGCCTGCGGCTGGACGAGGTGGTGCGTGAAAGCCTGCTGCGCCACCTGCCGCGCGCCGACAGTCTGGGGGTGGATCTGGGCGCCTGCGGTCTGGACACGCCAGTGCAGGTGCAGGCCCAGCGCGCCCTGCTCGAAGGCGTGCTCGACAACCTGATCGACAACGCCCTGCGCTACGGCCGGCCGTCAGACGGCAGCGACGCGCGCGTCACGGTCGAGGTTTCCCGCGAGGGCGATGGCGGCGTGCGCCTGTCGGTGTCCGACAACGGCCCCGGCATCGACGATGCCCAACGCCAGCGCCTGCTGACGCGCTGGGCGCAGGGCCAGGCGGGTGAAACCCTGCGCCAGGGCTCGGGACTGGGCCTGGCCATCGTGGCCGAATACGCCCGCATATTGGATGCCACGCTCAGCCTGGAGGCAGTCGAAGATGGCCGCGGCCTGCGGGTGAGCCTGGCGCTGCCGGCTCAGCCCAGCGTCGGGTAGTCCAGATACCCCGCGTCACCCCCGCCGTACAGCGTGGCCCGGTCCAGGGTGTTGAACGGGCCGCCGGCTTTCAGGCGCGCGCCCAGGTCGGGGTTGGCGATGAATGGGCGGCCGAAGGCCACGATGTCGGCGCCTTCGGCCAAAGCGGTGTTGGCCAGCGGCAGGTCGTAGCCGTTGTTGACCATCCAGGCGCCCTGCCCGCCTGCGGCGCGGTACGCCTGGCGCAGCGCGGCGTAGTCGAACGGTGCGGGGCCCTGCTGGTGCTCGCGCGGGCCGCCGGTGGAGCCTTCGATCACATGCACATAGGCCAGGCCCAACGGGGCCAGTTGGCGCACCACATGCCCGAACAGGGGCTGCGGGTTGTCGTCGCTGGCGTCGTTGGCGGGCGTGACGGGTGAAATGCGGATGCCGGTGCGCCCGCCACCGATCTCGGCGGCCACGGCCTGCATCACTTCGTTCAGGAAGCGGGCGCGGTTCTCGATGGAGCCGCCATACGCGTCGGTGCGCTGGTTGCTGCCGCTGCGCAAAAACTGGTCGATCAGGTAGCCGTTGGCGGCGTGCACCTCGACGCCGTCAAAACCGGCAGCGATGGCGTTGGCGGCGGCGCGGCGGTAGTCCTGCACGATGCCGGGCAGTTCGCTGGCTTCGAGCGCGCGCGGCGCCGAGGTCTCGACAAACTGCGCCTGGCCATCGACCAGCAGCACGGTCTTGGTTTTGGCGGTGATGGCCGAGGGCGCCACCGGTGCGGCGCCGCCGGGCTGCAGGCTGGTGTGCGAGACGCGGCCCACATGCCACAGTTGCACCACGATCTTGCCGCCCTCGGCATGCACCGCATCGGTCACCTGTTTCCAGGCCGCGACCTGCTCGGCGCTCCAGATGCCGGGCACATCGGCGTAGCCCTGGCCCTGGTGGCTGATGGCTGTGGCCTCGGTGATGATGAGGCCGGCGCCGGTGGCCGGGTTGGCACGCTGGCGGTAATAGGCGGCTGTGCGCGCATTGGTCAGGGCGCCCGGCGCCCGGTTGCGGGTCAGCGGCGCCATGGCGATGCGGGTGGCCAGGTGCAGGCCACCGGCCTGGACGGGTTCAAAAAGCGTGGTCATGTTGCAGTCCGTTCAAACATCAAACGTCAAACCCCGGATTGTCGCGCTGAAGTTTGCGCAGCAGCGAGGGCCAGACAAAGGCCCCGCCGATGCCGCCGGTCTGCACTTTCATGGCGTGCGACACACCACTGAGGATCTGCGGGTTGACGGCCGTCAGGTCAGCGGGGCCGGCTTGTCCGGCCAGTGCGTCCACCTGAATGCGGCAGGTGTTTTCGAAGGTGTACATCGACAAAAACGCGTCAGCGATCGTCCGACCCACCGTGAGCAGGCCGTGGTTGCGCAGCATCAGGTAGTTTGCTTGCCCCAGGTCGGCCTGCAGGCGGGTTTTCTCGTCGTCGCGGATCGCCACGCCCTCGTAGTCGTGGTAGGCCAGCGAGGCCAGCACAAAGGTGCTTTGCTGGCTGATGGGCAGCACGCCGTGCTTTTGCGCGCTCACCGCCACGCCCGCGCGGGTGTGGGTGTGCAGCACGCAGCCGGCGTCGTGGCGCACCGCATGCACCGCGCTGTGGATGACAAAGCCGGCGGGGTTGACCGGGTGCGGGCTGTCATCGAGCTTGTTGCAGGCCATGTCCACCTTGACAAGGCTCGATGCCGTGATCTCATCAAACATCAGGCCGTAGGGGTTGATGAGGAACTGGTCCTCACCCCCCGTGACCGAGACCGGCAATTTGGCGCTGATGTGGGTAAAAACCAGATCGCTCCAGCCGTACAGTGCGACCAGCCGGTAACAGGCGGCCAGGTCCACGCGCAGCTGCCATTCGTCCGGATGCATGGTGTCGGGTTTGTTGTTCATGGTGTCTCCTGCGGCAATCGCCTCAGCTTAGCCCGGCCGGGTCAGTTCTTCGAGTCGCGCAAGGTACACGCGGGCGTGCTCACCCCCGTCGTCGTGTGTGCCGCACATCTCGCTTGAAGGCATGAGCTGGCCGCACACCGCCGGGCGTGCGGGTTGCCCGAAGATGCGGCAGCGCTGCTGCGCATCCAGTTGCACACACGGCACGCCCGCCGGTTTGCCCTGCGGCATGCCGGGGATGGGCGAGCTGATCGAAGGCGCGGTGCAGCAGGCGCCGCAGCCGGGGCGACAGCTCAGGCTCATGGCTTGGGCCACAGCGCCCACAGGCGCAGCGGCTGCTTCAGGCGCCCCGCCAGCTCGCCCGCCTCCTGGCCGGAGCCGGCGTAGTAGTCGGCGCGCACCGCACCCACGATGGCGGTGCCGGTGTCCTGGGCCAGCACCAGTCGGGCCAGCGAGGTCTGCGCCCCGCTGGACGCCAGCCACACCGGTGTACCGTAAGGGATGCTGGCCGGGTCCACCGCGATCGAGCGGCCGGCGGTGAGTGGTACGCCCTGTGCGCCCTTCGGGCCAGGGGGTGTGTCGCCCGGCGGCAAGGCTTCTTCGCGGAAGAACACGTAGCGCGGGTTCTGCCACAGCAGTTCCTGCACGCGCGTGGGATTGCGCGCGATCCAGGTCTTGATGCCCGGCCAGGAGGCATCCTTCGTGTAACCCTGATCCAGCAGCCAGCGGCCGATGCTCTTGTAGGGCTGCTCGTTGGTGCCCGCAAAGGCCAGGCGCACGGTGCGCACGCGGCCGTCGGCTTCGCTCACGCGCAGCAGGCCCGAGCCCTGGATGTGCAGCACCATGGCGTCCACCGGGTCGCTCAGGTAGGCGATCTCCTTGCCCCGCAGCGCGGCTTTGGCCTGGGCGCTGGTGTCGATCTCCTGGCGGGTGAACCAGGGCTTGCGCGCGGCCAGGCCGTTGGGGGCGGCATGCAGCGGCACGGTGAAGCGGCCTTGCGGCTGGCGGCTGGCGTCCAGCAGGGGTTCGTAATAACCGGTCAGCAGACCTTCGGTCTGGGCTTCGTGCGATTCGACGCGGTAGGGCTGCAGCCGTTCGCGCACCCAGGCGCGGCGTGTGGCCACCGGGGCGTCTGCCAGCTGCCGCAGCTGTGGGCACAGCGCGCGCCAGACGGGCGCTGGCTTGTCGCAGCTGCGCAGCCAGGCCGGCCAGGCCTCGTGCAGCGCGTCCTGTTCGAAGCCCGGCAGCTGCGACCAGTGCACCGCCACCCAGCGGCTTTTGGCGCGCTCGATGGCCGGCGGCAGAGGTCCCGCCGGGATTTCCTGAATACCCACAGGCGCTGGCGGTGCGCTGGAGCAACCCGACAGGCTGCCTACAATCGCCAGCACCGATGCGGTCAGCAGGGCCGTCATCCATCGGAGTGCGGTCCGCTTTCGGGTCATCCACAGGAGTTGTTGCATGGCGTTGTTGTTGCTGGAGGCCTTGCTGGCATTGGTCATTCTGATCGCGATCGTCTGGTGGACCATGTTTTCCGGGCGGCACAAGGGCGAACTCAAGGCGCCTGAGGCGCAAAGTGGGGACGACACCGACAAGCCTTAATCGAGCAGCGAGCCCGCGCCCTCGAAACGCTGGGCGTAATAGCGGTTGCCGAGCTGGTCGATGCGCACGCCGGTGCGCGGGTTGCTGGCGTGCACAAAGCGGCCATCGCCCACATACACCCCCACATGCGAGTGGCGCGCGCCCAGGGTGTTGAAGAACACCAGATCGCCCGGCAGCAGCTGCTCGGATGCCACCGGTCGAGCCTTTTGTCCCAGCTCTGCCGAGGAGCCCTTGACCCGAATGCCTGCGGCTTCCTGGAACACATGGCTGACCAGACCCGAGCAGTCAAAACCCGTGGCCGGACCTCGGCCGCCCCAGCGATAGCGGGTGTCGAGCAGGCCCATGGCGTACAGCGCGATGTCGTTGCGCTGGGGCTGCAGTGCGCGCGGGGAGGCGCCAGCGGGTGGCTCGGCGGGGGGCGAAGCGCAGCCGGTCAAGACCACGGCCAGGGCCACAAGGCCCTGGCGGCGCCCGGTGTTCAGCGCGAGGTTCATGCCACCTCCCGCAGCAGGTTGGCCAGTTCGACGGCGGATTTGACCTCCATCTTGTCGAACACGCGGGCGCGGTGGACCTCCACGGTGCGCACGCTGATGTCGAGCTGGTCGGCGATCAGTTTGTTGGGCAGGCCTTCCACCACCAGACGCATCACATCGCGTTCGCGCTCGGTCAGCTCCGACAGCCTTTGTTCGAGCTGCTGGCGCGTGCTGCGCTCGTTCAGACGTTGCTGGGACAGGGCCAGTGCCTGCTCTACGCGGTCCACCAGGGCGTTGTCCGAAAAAGGTTTTTCACAGAAATCGAAGGCGCCGCGCTTGACGCTGTCGACGGCGGTGGGGACATCGGCGTGGCCGGTCAGGAAGATCACCGGCCAGGCCTGCGCGATCCCGCGCTCGAGCAACAGCTCGAACAGGGCCAGCCCGCTCATGCCGGGCATGCGCACATCCAGCAGGATGCAGCCGGCCTGCGGCGGCAGCTTGTGGGGCGCCCAAGCGGCCTGCTGGGCATCGAGTTCGGCCAGAAAGCGCTCGGCACTGTCGAACGAGACACTGAGCAGCCGACGGGTGCGCAGCAGCCAGGCCATGCCTTCGCGCACGATGGCATCGTCGTCAACGATATGGACCGTGGCATCCGGGGGGGTGAGCATGGCGCGATTTTAGGCCGCTCAGGGCGTCTGATGGCGGACCGATGGTGTTGGCAGGGTAAAGCGGAAGATGGTCCCCGCTGGCGGGTTGGGCAGGTGGTCGAGGTGGCCGCCGTGCTGCTCGATCACGGTGCGACACAGGCTCAGGCCCAGACCCATGCCCTCGGCCTTGGTGGTGAAAAACGGCGTGAACAGCTGTTCGGCCACCACGGGGTCGATGCCGCTGCCGCAGTCGGCCACGCTGAATTCGAGCCAACCTTGCTGGGCGTTGGAGACGGTGCGGCGGACCCGCAGCACCAGCAGGCGCTGGCGGCATTCGGGCCGGTCCATGGCCTGCATGCCGTTGCGTGCCAGGTTCAGCAGCACCTGCTCGACCATGGTCCGGTCGCACAGCACCGGCGGCAAGGCGGGCTCCAGCTCGGTACGTACCAGCACGCCCAGTTTGCGCGCCTGCAGGCTGACCAGTGGCGCGATCGCGTCCAGCAGCGCCTGCGGGGCCACTGCCTCGCGTGCCTGGTCCCGCCGGCGCACGAAGTCGTGCACGCTGTTGATGACGCGCCCGGCGCGGCCGGCCTGCTCGGCAATGCGTTGCAGCGCCATGTGCACGTCGCCCAGGGTCCCGCTGTCGGGCGTGTCCAGCAAGTTGAGCGAGCCGTTGGCATAACTGGCGATGGCCGCCAGCGGCTGGTTGAGTTCATGGCTTAGCAGCGAGGCCATTTCACCCACGGTGGCCAGACGTGCGGTGGCCTGCAGGCGTTCCTGACTGGCGCGCGAGAGTTCTTCGACGCGGCGCTGTTCGCTGATGTCCAGGATGGCGCTCATCCAGCCGGCTTGTTCGCCTTGTGCGCTGATCAGTGGCGCCTCGATGATGAGGACCGGAAAGCGCGAGCCGTCCTTGCGCATGAAGACCGACTCGTAGCCTTCGCGTGGCGGCGCATTGCCCGCCAGCCGCACGGCCTGGCGTTGCTGGTATTCGCCCACCATTTCGGGTGGCCAGTAGGGCATGGGCGCGCTTTGGCCGATCAGTTCGTCCTGCGCAAAGCCCACCATCGCGCAAAAAGCCGGATTGACATAGGTGATGCGTCCCTGCCGGTCCCGCGCCCGCAAGCCGGTGACCAGGGAGTCTTCCATGGCCTTGCGAAAAGCCAGTGCTTCGGCCAGCTCCCGTTCGGCTTTGAGCCGCCGGCGCGAGTCGCGCACCAGCAGCACCACCACGGTGATGAGGGCGATCGACATCGCCGTGACCAGGGCCGTGAGCACATTGGGGAAGAGGTCTGGCGCGCTGCGCCGCCCGTCCATGCGCAGCACCAGGGTGTTGCCGGGCAGGTCCAGCAATTGCTGCGCGGTGAACAGGCGCTGGCCGCGGCGGTCGTTGCCGGCCATGGCCAGCCGGGTGCCGTCGGCTTCGGTGAACGAGACCAGGTTGCGCCGTGCAAAGGTGTGGCCCAGGCGCTCGACCAGCAACTCCTGCAGGCTGTAGACCAGCACGGTGTAGCCGGCCAGGCGGCCTGCCTCCATGTTGGGCATGCACAGTTCCATCACCTCCATGCCAAGGCCGTTGTTCTGGGGCAGGTAATAGCTGCCGGAGTAGGCGGGACCGTTGAATTGTCTGGCCCGCAGACACGAGCGCACCATCTCGTTGAGGCTCTCGCTGCGGGGCGTGCGCGTGTAGACCGGTTCGCGCAGCGGCGAGTCTTCGGCGTCCAGCAGCCGCCACTCGGCGTTCCTGCGTTCCACCCGCAGCCATTCGCGTTTGTCGCGCAGCAGGGTCAGCAGCGCATCCTGGCGCGTGCGCTCCCCCATCGGCGTTGCCTGCACCCCTTGCAGTGCCTGGACATCGCGTGCCAGCGCAGTGCGCAGGTCGCTGACCGCGTCCTGGGTGTCGCGCTCGAGTTCGGCCTGCACCTGGCTGGCCTCGTAGCGGCCGGCCAGCCAGACCAGCGTGGCCAGCATGACCAGCACCAGGCCGATCAGGGCCAGCCACAAAGACAGCCGGCCCGCTCGCCAGGGCAGCAGATCGTCCAGCGCGCGGCGCCAGCCCTGCAGACGTTGCCGCCAGTCCTCGCGCCAGGCTTCCAGCAGAGCGGTCATGGCTGGCGGCTCGGCGCGGTGCCGCCGGTGGACGTTGGCAGTTCAATGCGGGTCACGCGCGGATCGCTCCAGCTGCCGTCGATCGCGAATTCCTGCACGGCGGCCTTGGACAGCGGCGAAGTCAGCAGCCACTGGGCCAGGTAGGTGGTCAGGCCGACCACCGGGTTGATGGCCAGACCCGCCAGCACCGAGGCGCCGCCGGCGTTGAGCTGCGGCAGGATCAGTACCTTGAGCTGCTGGGTTTCGCGCGCGATGTCGGCGGACCCTTCCATCTTGACCACCGCGTTGACGCCTTCGATTTGCAGGTTGTGGGTCGAGGCAATGCCTTGCTGGATCTGCACGTCGCCTTGCACCGTGTCGAAAGCGAAGCCTTCGTAGAACACATCGCGGAAATCGAGCAGCAGGCGCCGCGGCAGTCCCTGCAGGCTGAGCACGCCCAGCAGCTTGGCGGCGCCAGGGTCGGCCTTGAGGAACTGGCCACGGCCCATGCGCACCTGGAACTGGCCCTGCATCGAAGGGTAGTGCAGGGCCAGCGGCGAGCCATGCCAGCCGATTTGTCCTTCCAGGTGGCCGGCGCCGGCACGCAGCGCCCCCGGTGTGCCCAGCCGCGCGAGCAGGGCGCCGGCGTCCTGCACATCCAGCCGGAAATTCATCTCGGTGCGCCTTGGCCGGTTGTCGGTCGGGGCGGCCCATCGTCCGTTGGCGCGCAGGGTGGCTTCGGGTACGCCAATGTTGAATTTCTGCAGTTGCCACTCGCGTGTGCCGTTGCGCGCAGCGCGAGAGTCCTGGTTGATGGCTTCGATTTCCACCCTGCCCAGCGGTTTGCCGCGCAGCACCAGGTCTTCGATCTGGATGTCGAGTGCCGGCATGCTGGTGGGCGGTGCTTCCATCATGGATTCGACGTCGCTTACTGCCGATGGCGGCAGGTTCAGGCGTGCCAGGCGGGCATACAGTCGGCCGGCCTGTTGTCGCCCGGGCTGGGTGTATTGCGCGTGGCCGCTGAGTTCGCGCGCATCGATGTTGGCGCGCCAGGTGGTGCCTTCGCGCGTGATGCCTGCCACCACATCGTGCAGTGTGCGACCACCGGTGGTCAGGGTGCCGGCCTGCAGCCCCAGACGGTTGGGCAGGTAGCTGCGCCAGGCGTCATCGGTGTCGTCGCTGCCGCCCGAGGTGCTGGGCAGCACGGCCTCCCAGGCGTCCAGCGCCAGGTCGTCCAGGCGAACCACGGCCGACACGCCCTGTTCCGGCAGAGAGCTGCTGCCGCCGGTGCGGGCGCCGACCGAGAGGTTGCCGCGGATCACGCGGGGGCTGGGGCCGGAGAGGTCGCGCACATAGATGGCCGAGACCGTCTGGCCCACGTCGATCTGCAGCTGGTCGCGCGCAGGGCCCGCAGAGGTGCTGAGCACCCGTGAGCTGATGGTCAGAGGCAGCGCTTGCGCGGCCCGCTTGTTCAGCGGCGTCGGCAAATTCATCTCCAGCCCTTCAAGGCTGCTGCGCACACTCAGCTCGGGTTGTTCGCCGCGCCAGCCCAGCGTGGCGCTGTAGCCGGTCTGACCCCGGACTTGTCGCGCCAGCGTGTCCAGCGGTGCCAGGTTGCGCGCGGCGCGCAGGCCATCGGCGCTGATCTGGCCCTGCGCTCGGATCAGCAGCCGGGGTTCGCCGGCCGGCACGGCGCCGGTGCGCAGACCGCCATCGAGCCGGCTGCTGCCACCGAGCAGCTGGGCCTGCACGCCCTGCAGGCCAAAACCCGCTTCACTGAACTGCACCGTGCCCTGCGCTTTGCCCAGCAGCGGCACCTGGGGGCTGATCTGCACATCGTTGCCCGCCAGGGTCACACTGCCCTGCACCTTGGTGTCCTGGCTGTGCAGCAAGGGAATGGTCAGCCGCAGCTTGCCCTGCAGGTTGCCGCTGGCGCTGGCCTGCGCCAGGGCGCTCGACAGCATGCGGTCCACCGGCGACTGCTGCAGGGTGCGCAGCATCTGTTGCGCCGGGCCTTTGAGTTCGGCTTGCACGTCCAGTTGCGGGTCGTGTGCCAGATCGGGGATGTCGGCACGCAAGGCGCTGACCTGCACAGCCTGTCGGCCTTCGCCGAAGCGGGCACTCGCGCCGGAGAGCTTCATGGCCTGACGTTCGAACACCAGGTCGCCCTGCAGGCCTTGCAGCAACGGCCAGGGCGGGCTGCCGGCGGGCAGCAGTGCAGGCGGCACATAGGCCATCTCCACCCCCTGCAGCCGTCCGGAGAAGCGGAATTCCCCATCGTGCGGCTTGGCCATCGGCACTTTGGCCAGGTCGCCCTTGATGCGAACCTGCAGGTTGTTCACGCTGCCCTTGCGCACGCTGGCCTGCACATAGCGCCGCACGTCCTGGGACAGGCTCAGGGGCAGGTAGCGGTGCAGTCTTTTGGCCTGAATCTGGCCCACTTGGGCCTGCAGGTCCAGCCAGCCGGGGCTGCCGGCCACAGGCTGCCACTGGCCCTGCATCTGGCCTTGCAGGTCGTCGTTGGCCAGCTGGGCTTTCCATTGCGCCGAGCTGATCTGGCGATCGCGCAGTTGCCAGCGCAAATCGGCCTGCAACTGCTGCATGGCCAGCGTGTCTTCTTCCAGCAGGCCGGGCCAGGCCAGCCAGCCGCCGCGGCCCATCTTGAGCTGCAGCTGGCCGCCTTGCTGGCTGAACTGCGCGTTCAGCTGTGCGCCTTGTATGCCCGGCTGGTTCACCCCTGCGTCGGGCAGGGCCTGGATGTTCAGCCCGTCCGCTTCGATCTGACCCTGGTACTGCAGCATGTCCTCGGGCGGGCCTTCCCACTGCAGGCGCAAGGACTTCACCTGGCCTTGCACGGCATGCCGGGCCAGTGGCGCATGCCAGCGCTCGGGCAAGGGCAGTCGCAAGGCCACATCGCGGACAGCCTGCAGGTCCAGGCGCTCGCCCTGGAGCTTGCCCTGGGCCGGCTGGCGCGCCTGGGCCGAGGTGTACTGGAGCGAGACATTGCCACCCGGCCAGACGAGACCCTGGTCGCTGGTGAAAGCCAGTTGCTGCGTGGCCACCGACCAGTCCCGAGCGCTTTGGTGGCCGGACACCCGGCCCGAGATTTGCGAAAACCCCAAGGCCTCCAGATCGGGTGCCAGACGCAGGCGCACGTCACGCAAGTCCATGTCCGCGGTCCCGCTGGCCCATTCGCCGCGGGCAATGTCCGACCACAGGCGCAGGCGACCCTGGCCCGAGAGCAGGTCGGCACCCAGGCGCACATGCTGGCGCAGCTGCGACACATCCACTTGCGGGAACCAGGCGTGGGCCTGGCCGCTCCAGTCCTTGAAATGACCGGGGTGGGTGGACAGCAGACCGCGGTGGAAATGCCCCATCAGCACGAAGCGCTCGCCCCACGATGCAGGGGGGGTGGCGTCAATGCGTACGCTGTGTTGTCGCAGCGGATTGCGCAGCACGATGTCCACATCGCTCAGTGTCAGAGCCGGTGCGTCCTGCGGATCGTGGCCAGTGCTCTGCTGCGCGCGCTCGGAGGTCCAGCGCAAAGTGCCGCCGCGCACCACCACTTCGCGCTGGCCAAAAAACCAGTCGGCGGCAGCGCTGTTTTCGCTTCCGGGCGTGCCCAGCGCGAGACCGGCCACCAGCCACTGGCCCGCTGCGGTGTGGCGCACGTCCAGCTCGGGCCGGTCCAGCACCAGCTGTTCCAGCCCCAGGTTGAGCACCGAGCGCACGCTGATGGCCACCACCACGCGCGGCAGGCTGAGCGCGGTGCGGCCTTCGGCATCGAGCAGGCGGATCTCGCGCAGCTCGAACGATGGCGCCCAGCCGGTGGATTCGGCCTGCAATTTGCCGATCTGCACTGGCAAACCCATGGTGCGTGTGGCCAGCCGTTCCAGCGCGGGACGGAAATCACCGATTCGCGGCACAATCCATAAGTGAAGTGCAGCCCACCCCATGCCGATGCTCAGGCCGATGGCCAGCGCAATCCAGGCCACCGCGCGCGACAGCCGTGTCAGCCATGAAAAGGGTCCGGAGGGTGTGGGCACTGAGAGCCTGTGTGTGAATCAGAAAGTCAGCGGAATTATGACCGGCAGTGAGCAGCGCGACGCGCAGGATTTGACAGTTTCCACCTCTGTTTTGGACCTTGCATCACATTCGCGATTTGTGCAGCGTCTGCAGCGCCGTTACGCCGATGTGCTGGCGCTGCTGCCCCAGGGCGCACCCACCCGCGACAGCCTGACCGCCGCCCTGAGCGCGCTGCGCGAAAAAGGCCTGGCGACCGATGCGGCCCTGCGCGTGCTGCGCCAGCTCACGCTCGAGCGCCTGGTCCATCTGGACACCGAACAGCAGGCGCCACTCGACACCGTCACCCGGGCCATGACCTGGCTGGCCGAAGTCACCCTCGATGCCGCCTGGCAACAGGTGCAAACCGACCTGGACGCCCTGCACGGCATGCCCACCACCCCGGCCGGCCAGCGCGCCGAGCTGTGGATCATCGGCATGGGCAAGCTGGGCGCGCGCGAACTCAATGTGTCCAGCGACATCGACCTGATCTATGTGTATGACGAGGACGGCGAGACCGCCGGCAATGCCGAAGGGCGGGGCCGCATCTCCAACCAAGAGTACTTCGCGCGCGGCGTCAAGCGGATGTACGCCCTGATCGGCGACACCACCGAGCACGGCTTTGTCTTCCGCGTCGATCTGGCCTTGCGGCCCAACGGCAACTCCGGCCCCAGCGTGGTGTCGCTGGGCGCTTTGGAGGAATACCTGCTGGTGCAGGGCCGCGAATGGGAACGCTTTGCCTGGATGAAAAGTCGCGTGGTGGCGCCGCGCAGCGCCGTTCTGAACGGCTCGGCCCAGCAACTGCGGGGCGTGGTGCTGCCCTTTGTCTTCCGCCGCTACCTCGACTACAACGTGTTCGAGTCGCTGCGTGTGCTGCACCAGCAGATCCGCGACCACGCCAGCAAGCGCAGCGCCGGCCACCCCGAGCGCGCCAACGACGTCAAGCTCTCGCGCGGCGGCATCCGCGAGATCGAATTCACCGTGCAGCTATTGCAGGTGGTGCGCGGCGGCCAGTTTCCGGAACTGCGCACCCGCCCCACGCTGGACGCGCTGCAGCGCGTGGCCAAAGCGGGCCTCATGCCGCAGGCCACAGCCGATGCGCTGGGCGAGGCCTACATCTTCTTGCGCCGGGTCGAGCACCGCATCCAGTACCTGGACGACCAGCAGACCCATGTGCTGCCCACGCACGACGGCGATCTGGAGTGGATCGCGCAGACGCTGGGGCACCCGGATGTCTGCAGCTTTCTGACCACGCTGGACATGCACCGCGAACTGGTGGCCCAGGAGTTCGACACCCTGCTGGGCGGCGACCGCGAATGCAAAGGCTGCAATGGCAAGAACGGTGGCAAAAACGGGCGCGAGCACGCCGAACTCGATGCCGTGCTGGCCGAGTTTCCGAAAGCAGTGCGCGAGCGCCTGACGGAATGGAACGACAACCCGCGCGTGCATGCGCTGCGCGAGGACGCGCGCGGGCGCTTGCTGCGCCTGCTGCAGCGCACCGCGCAATGGTTGTCCGAGGAACGCTTCAATGAAGACGCCGTGCTGCGCATGGCCGACTGGATCGAGCCCTTGCTGCGCCGCGAGATTTACCTGTCGCTCTTGCTGGAGCGCCCGGCCATCCATGAGCGCCTGCTGCGTCTGCTGGGCGCGGCGCGCTGGCCGGCCCGGTATCTGGTCAAGCACCCGGGCGTGATCGACGAACTGGCGGGGGGCAACCTGTTTGACAGCCGCTTCGACCCGCTGGAGTTCGAAGCCGAGCTCGAAGCACGCCGTGCCGCGCTGCAGCGCACCGGCGAAGACGACGAGGAAAGCCTGCTGGACCTGCTGCGCCGTGCCCACCACGCCGAGCAGTTCCGCACGCTGGCGCGCGACGTCGAAGGCGTGCTCACGGTGGAGCAGGTGGCCGACGACCTGAGCGCGCTGGCTGACGCCGTGCTGCGCGTGACCGCGCGCTGGTGCTGGGACCGCCTCAAAAACCGCCACCGCGACGAACCCCGTTTTGCCGTCATCGGCTACGGCAAGCTTGGCGGCAAGGAGCTGGGCTACGGCAGCGATCTGGACATCGTGTTCGTCTACGACGACGAAGACGAACGCGCGCAGGAGGTGTATGCCGCCTACGTTCGCAAACTCATCAACTGGATGACTGTCAAGACCGGCGAAGGCGATCTCTACGAGATCGACACCGCGCTGCGGCCCAACGGCAATTCAGGCTTGCTGGTCACCCGCTTCGAGGCCTACGCCGACTACCAGCAGCAGCGCGGCAGCAATACCGCCTGGACCTGGGAACACCAGGCCATGACGCGCGCGCGCTTTGTCATGGGGCTGGACAGCCTGCGCCCGGCCTTTGACGCGGTACGCCACGCCGTCATCAGTGCCCCGCGCGATGCGGACGGCCTCAAAGCCGAAATCGTGGCCATGCGCGACCGCGTGCGCGAAGCCCACACGGTGACCGAGGGCCGCTTTGACCTCAAGTACAGCCCCGGCGGCATGGTGGATGTGGAATTTGCCGTGCAGTACCTGGTGCTGCTGCACACCGCCAGCCACCCCGCGCTGGCCGACAACGTGGGCAACATCGCCCTGCTGCACCGCGCCGAAAGCGCGGGCCTGCTGCCCGTCGGCGTGGGCAGCGCGGCAGCCGACGCCTACCGCGAAATGCGCCGCCTGCAGCACCGAGCACGGCTCAACGAAGACCCGACCCAGCTGCCGGCAGCCGATCTGGCCCACGAGATGGCGGCGGTGCAGGGCCTGTGGCAGGTGGTGATGGGTTGATGCCCCCGCAGCCTGGCGCGGCAAGGAGTTCATTCAGGATGTTGTATTCAAACAATAGTATTCTTTAGGTCTTGATCGACTGCCCACTGGCAGTCAGAAAGGCCCGGAATGCGCACCCACCGATTCACCCGCTCCCAGACGGCATGGTCCGTCTGTGCTTTTGGGGTCCTGATGCAAGGGGCCGGTGTTCTGGCGCAATCGGCCGGGTCTGATGCCTCTGGAACAGGCATCTACCCCCCGGTCACGGTGACGGCGCCGGCCCTGCCCTATCGCCAGTTCGACAGGGTTGAGATCACTGGCTCGTCCATCATCCGCAAGGAGCAGGTGCAGGCCTTGCCCGTGATCTCGATGACGCGGGAGGAGCTCAGACGGGCGGGCATCAAAACCGTGACCGAGGCCATCCAGACCTTGCCCATGATGGCCAATTTCGCGGATTTGGCCCAAACCGAAATCGTTGGGAGCGGTTATGCCAATGCGGCTTTGCACGGGGTTCCCAATGCGACGCTGGTGCTGATCAACGGTCGGCGCCTTGCGCCGTTTGGCCGGCAGACCGTGGCGGGTCCGGAGCGTTCGGGTTATGACCTCAACACCTTGCCGCTGGTCGACGTGGAACGCATCGAAGTGCTCAGCGATGGTGCCTCTTCCCTGTATGGAACAGATGCGATTGCCGGCGTGGTCAACATCATCATGCGCAGCGAACGCAAGGGCCTGGAGATCAGTGTCGACCAGACCCGGCCCCAGGGCCATGCCGGCCAGGGCCTGCTGACCAGCCTGGGTTGGGGCAAGGGCAACCTGTCCAGAGATGGCTACGCCCTGCTCATGGCCGCAGAAGTGTCCAGCCGGGACGCACTCCAAGGTGCGAGCCGCCCGGAATACGCGCAGGGCCAGCGCCTGTTCACACACCAGGGGCAGCGCTACGCCGCCGATGGGTCGTGGGTGACAGACAGAACCACGCCCGGGACCTTTTCTTCTTCGGTCAACGGAACGGCCAATGCCCTGTACCAGAGTGGTGTATGCGCCGCAGGCAGCGTGCGTGCATGGGGGCAAGCCGCATGCAAATACAACCAATATGCACAAACCGACCTGTATCCGGCCCAGGACAGCCGGCGCCTGCACGCCAGGGCCGAGTTCACGGCTTTGGAAGATGCCACCTTCTTCACGGACCTGGTGTTTGGTCAGCATGTCGACCTGTCTGCAACCAGACAGTGGCCGACCTTGAGCCCGGCGGTGTCGGTCGATCCAGGCAGCTATGACCAGGTGCAGGCCACGGCCTTGGGATTTGACCCCGCCAACACAAAGATCCTCTGGCGCCCCGATTTGCCCCTGTTGCAAGCGAAGCGGACACAGCAGAACTGGAGCCTGGTGGCGGGTCTGAAGGGCGTGTGGCAAGACTGGGATTACCGCCTGCAGGCTTACCGGTCCCAGGCGCAAGCCTCCAGGTCGTTTGAAACGGTGAGTTACGCCGGCCTGGGCGGCATCCCCAATGAACAGTTGCTGTTGCCCCTGAATGCGGCCAACCCGCTGACCACGGCACTTCAGGCACTTCGGGGCCAGTTTGTGGAAATGGACAAGGGCACCACACAACTGGATGCCCTGGAATGGCGTGCGTCACGGCCCTTGCTGGAAAGGGACGGCAAGGATGTCTCCCTGGGCGTGGGGCTGGATGCACGGCGTGAATCGACGGATTTCACAAAAACGACCAGCTCATCGACGGGGCAGCCCAGTTTCCAGGCGAGCCGGTCGGTGCTGGCGGCCTACGCCGAACTGCAAATGCCGATGACGTCCAGCTGGGAGATCAACACGGGCGTACGCCATGACCGCTACAGCGATGTGGGCGCCACGACCAATGGCAAGGTCAGCACCCGGTGGGCGGTCACGCCCCAATGGGCCTTGCGCGGTGCCATCGGCAGCGGTTTTCGCGCACCCACCGTGGGCCAGACACAGGCGATGGGCAACGGCTTTGCGTTTGCGCAAACCGTTTGGCCAAACGGATGCACCCCAGAGTTGATCGCTTTGGCGCAATCCCTGAAAACGCCAGGTGGCGCCAGTGGCACCTGCGATGCCTCCAGCCCGGTGTTTGGTTATGGCAACGGTAACCCGGATCTGAAACCCGAAAAATCACGCCAAACCACTTTGGGCATGGCATTTACACCCCATGCCAACCTGCGTCTGGCGGTGGATTATTGGCGTGTGAGAGTCACAGACCAGATCCGTTACGTCTCCGAGACGGCCGTGGTTCAAGGTCCGCTCAACCCCGAATATTTCAGGCTGGATCCAAACGGCAGGCTGGCCTTGTATTTGCCCATGGTCAATCAGGGCGAGTTGCAAAAAAGCGGACTGGATCTGGAGGCGCAATGGCGTGTACCCACCGACTGGGGGCGCTTTCTGGTGTCGGGTCAAGGCACGTACATGCTCCGTTCACACCAGCATGGCATGGGCAGCGATCCATTCACCTCCGATCTGGGGCGCTACAGCAGCAGCACCGACACAGTCGTTCCCCGGTTCCGGGGGCGTCTGGTGCTCAGTTTCACCACAGGCGATTGGGACAGCCATCTGGTTTTCAACCACACCGCGGGCTACACCGATGCACCGGTGAAGGCCATGAATCTGGACTCGCTGAAGTATGAAACGGTCACAGAGCGCCGTGTACCCGCTTTCACCACGGTGGACTGGATGCTGCGCTACGCACTCAGTCCGAAAATGGATGGACGCCTGGGCGTCTCCAACCTGTTCAATGACAGGGCGCCGCTGTCTTTCACGCAGACGGCTTTCCAGGTTTATGGGGCCAACACCGTTTACAGCCAGCTGTGGGGGCGGGTGCTGCAACTCGGTGTGACAGCCCGGTTCTGACCCGGCAGGTCGTCCTTGCCTTGTGGCTTCAACGACAATCCGGGTTTTGCATTTCTGAGCACGCCATGACCGACACCACCCGTCCCGCCCTGCCCGACCACCTCTCCATCGACCCCCGCAGTCCGCACCATGTGGCGGCCATTTTTGAGCACGAGATCGGTATCGTGTTCAACGGCAAGGAGCGCTTTGATGTGGAGGAATACTGCGTCAGCGAGGGCTGGGTCAAGGTGCCCGCGGGCAAGACGGTGGACCGCAAGGGCAACCCCCTGATGCTCAAGCTCAAGGGCAAGGTCGAGGCCTTCTACAAATGAAAAAGGCCCCTGCGGGGCCTTTTGACCGGGTGCCGTTCAGGCGCGCGGGATGCAGTCGATGAAGCTCTGACGCTGCATCAGCTTGTCGAACAGTTTGTGCAGGTTGGGGTGCGGCGTGCGCCAGTCGATCTGCGGGAAGCGGAAATCCAGATAGCCCAGGGCGCAGCCCACGGCGATGTCGGACAGGCTCATGTGGATGCCCGAACAAAAGGGTTTGTCGCCCAGGCCTTGGCTCATGGCGCGCAAGGCGTGGTCGATCTTGCCCAGTTGCCTTTCAATCCAGGCCTGGCTGCGCTCGCTCTCGCTGCGGCCGGCCCAGATGGCTTCCATGCGCGCCAGCAGGGCGGCGTCCATGACGCCATCGGCCAGCGCTTCCCAGGTCTTGACTTCGGCCCGCTCACGGCCGCCGGTCGGGATCAGTTTGCCCACCGGTGAGAGGGTGTCCAGGTATTCCACGATCACACGCGAGTCGAACACGGCCTCATGGCCTTCCATGATCAGGCAGGGCACCTTGCCCAGCGGGTTGGACTCGTGAATGCGGGTGTCAGCGGACCAGACCTCTTCGGTCACGAACTGGTAGTCCAGCTTTTTTTCGGCCAGCACGATGCGGACTTTGCAGACGTAGGGGCTGGTGAGTGAGCCGATGAGTTTCATGGGTGGACTGGAAAAAACAGCAGGTGCCGATTTTAGGGGGAAGCTTCCTGCGGTCGCAGGATTCGCTTGATGGTCGCAGGCGGGTGGCTTCGGGAAAACCCGCCCCGCCTACAATCAGGGGATGAACTTCAGCCCGATTTCCGCCCTTTCGCCGCTGGACGGCCGTTACGCCAGCAAACTCAACGCCCTGCGCCCCCTGGTGAGCGAACTGGGCTACATGCACCGCCGCGTGCAGGTCGAAATCGCCTGGTTCATCGCCCTGTCGGACGCTGGTTTTGACGAGTTCAAGCCACTCTCGCCCGGTGCCCGTGCCTACCTGACGGGTCTGGTCAAGAACTTCAGCGAGGCCGACGGCGTGGCCATCAAGGAGTTCGAGAAGACCACCAACCACGACGTCAAGGCCGTCGAATACTGGATCAAATCCAAGTTCAAGGACCGTCCCGAGCTGGAAAAGAACGCCGAGTTCGTGCACTTTGCCTGCACCAGCGAAGACATCAACAACACCAGCCATGCGCTGCAACTCAAAGGCGCTCGCGCTCAAGTCATCCTGCCGGGATTGGACGGGCTGATCGCCAAACTGCGCGAGATGGCGCACGCCTTTGCCGATGTGCCCATGCTCAGCCGCACACACGGCCAAACCGCCAGCCCCACCACCGTGGGCAAGGAAATCGCCAACGTGGTCATGCGGCTCAAAGGCTGCCGGGAAAAAATCGCGGCCGTCCAGCTCATGGGCAAGATGAACGGTGCCGTGGGCAACTACAACGCGCACCTGTCGGCCTGGCCCGACTTTGACTGGGAAGCCTTTGCCCGCCAAGTGGTCGAAACCCCCGAATTGAGCGAAACCCAGGCCAGTCGGTGGGGCTTGGGCCTGAGCTTCCAGCCCTACAGCATCCAGATCGAGCCGCACGACTACATGGCCGAGCTGTTCGATGCCGTGGCTCGCTGCAACACCATCCTGATTGACTTGTCGCGCGACATCTGGGGGTATGTGAGCCTGGGTTATTTCAAGCAGCGCTTGAAGGCCGGTGAGATTGGTTCCTCCACCATGCCGCACAAGGTCAACCCGATCGACTTTGAAAACGCCGAAGGCAACCTGGGCCTGGCCAATGCGGTGCTCAAGCACCTGTCTGAAAAGCTGCCGGTTTCCCGCTGGCAGCGTGACCTGACCGACTCGACGGTGCTGCGCAACATGGGTGTCGGTCTGGGTTACACCGCGCTGGCCTATGCGTCCTTGATGACCGGCTTGAACAAGCTCGAGTTGAACGAAGAAGCGCTGGTTGCCGATCTGGACGCCGCGTGGGAAGTGCTGGCCGAACCCATCCAGACGGTGATGCGCCGATATGGCGTGCAAGGTGCTTATGAACAGCTCAAAGAAGTCACCCGCGGCAAGGCGGTCACCGCTGCCGCCCTGCATGGCCTGATCCAGGGATTGGAGATTCCCCAAGCCGACAAGGACCGCTTGCTGGCCATGACACCGGGCAGCTATGTCGGCAAGGCCGCTGAGCTGGCACGTCGGGTCTGAAGTTTCAACGAAGACATTCTTTCCATTGCTTGTCACCCCGGACCTGATCCGGGGTCCATCTTTCCCCGCCATGGATGCTGTATCCAGTCCGGCATGACAGATGCAGGCGCAAACTCAAGAACCCCATGGCCCTCAAATCCACCATCTACAAAGCCAATCTGTCGATCGCTGACATCGATCACAGCTATTACGAAGACCATGCGCTGACGTTGGCTCGTCACCCCAGCGAGACCGATGAGCGCATGATGATCCGCCTGTTGGCGCTGGCCATCAACGCCTACAAGTTGCAAGCCGTGTGCAACGGCGACGGCAAATTGGCCTTTGGTGCGGGTTTGTCTGATCCGGACGATCCAGATGTGAGCCTGCGCGACTTCACCGGCCAAACGCGCATGTGGATAGAAGTCGGTCAGCCTGAAGACAAGCCCATCATGAAAGCCTGTCAGAAAGCCGATGAGGTGCTGCTGTATTGCTTCAACCACGCGGCTGAAGTTTGGTGGAAAAGCATCGAGACCAAGCTCACCCGCTTGGACAAATTGCAGGTTTGGCGCGTGCCGACCGAAGGCTCGCAAGAGCTGGCGAAATTGGCCGAGCGCAGCATGCAACTGCAAGCCACGGTGCAAGAAGGCTCAGTCACCTTCAGCAGTGACAAGGGCAGTGTCCACATCGAGTTGATCCGCTGGAAGTGAAGCCAACCCACGGGTTGTGATGCATCTCATCCCGGACAAGCTCCGGGAGCCATGGCTCAATCCGCAGCTTTCAGGTCCAGCTTCGTTTGCGCCTCTGCCGCCGCTTTGGCCCATTGGCGATTTTCAGCAGCGCGCTCGGCATAACGGTTGAATCGCCATGAGGTGCCGTCAACCGTGATGCGTCGCCAGACGGCGCGCTTTTCACCTGAACTCATCTCGGTCCAATGCTGCACTTCCTCAAAGCTGCGGCCGCAACCTTTGCAGGTCTCATCGCCTTGGCTGGTGGAGCAAATGGCAATGCAAGGCGTGTCGGGTGTGCTGGCGTACCAGTCTTGCCAGGCTTCTGCAGCAGCCAAAGGCAGCGTGAACTCGTCGGCCAGGTCTTGCCTGTGATAAACCATCAAGCCATACACCTCAGCCAATGCGCGCAACTCGCGTGGCAAGGTGATCCCATCGGGTGAGGGGTTTTTGAGGCGCCAATGGTTGATGGCCGCTTCAATGTCGGTGATGTGAATTCCGGCCATGGCATGTGTGAAGAAGGAGCGCGATCATAGCGCTTTGGGGATGCTGGCTCAACGCTCGGCTTGCATGTCCCGTATTTGAGCTTGTGCTTGGCGCAAGCGGGTGTCCACGATGGAGGCTTCGATGTGGTCACCGGCTTGTAGCCGGTTATTTTTGGCCCAGTCTTGCGCAGCCCGAAAGCGGTCCACCGCGCCGGTCCAATCCATCCGCGCCATTTGGGCTTCCCCCTCAGCACGCAGTGACGCAAGCGTCTGCCCCTGCAAGGCCAGCATGCTGGCCAGGGTGTTCCAGGCCTGCGCATCGTGCGGCGCTTGTGTCACTTGTTCGCGCAGTTTTTGGGTGATGCTGGCGCGTGCCGGATGGGGGGGCAAGCGCAAGAGGGTTTGCGCGGTGGCGATGAGCTCGGGGCGTGGCAACGGTGCTTGGTTCAGGCTTTCGAGCACTTGGAGTGCCACCGCAAAACGCTCTTGCTTGGAGGCCACCTCGGCCTGCAGCAAGATCACCAAGCGCTTGGCTTCGGGCGTGGCCGACGTCAAGAGTGACAACTGCTGCCAGCTGCGCTCAGCCGCTGCCATGTCCCGCAACTGCAGGTGGGCCAAGGTGGCCGCATACAGAGCCCCCGCCTGTTGCGCCGTATGGGCTTGAGGCGAGATGACCTTGCCACCCTGCGCCCAGGCCTTCAATGCTTCCACACTGTTTTGTGACATCACCCTGGCGCGAGCAGCCAGCATGGCCTGCACCATGTTGCTGCTTGTGCGAGGGCTGGCGCTGTTGAGCTGCAAGCGTGCCTGCATGTCGGCGATGCGTTCGGTGGTCAGAGGGTGGCTTCGCAGGTACGGGTAAGCGCCGCTGTCGTTCACGCCAGCGGCTTGCTGCAATTTGCCAAACATGCCGACAAAGCCCTGTGGGTCATAACCTGCGTCCGCCAAGATGCCATAACCCACTCGGTCAGCCTCACGCTCCATGTCGCGCGAATAGCTCAGTTGAGACTGCATCGCCGCGGCCTGTCCGCCCACGATCAGGCCTTGCGCCGCTTGCGGGTTCTTGCTGACCGCGATGGCCCCCAAGATCATCGACCCGATCACCCAGGGCGTCATCTTGGCTTGCTCGTCCATGGAGCGCGCGATGTGGCGTTGTGTGACGTGGCTCAATTCGTGCGCCAGCACCGAAGCCAACTCATCGTTGGAGCTGACGACGGCGATCAGGCCCAAATGCACTCCCAAGTAGCCGCCGGGCAAGGCAAAGGCGTTCACCGAACGGTCGCGGCCCAGCAGGATGCGCCAGGCAAACCGCTCTTGCAAATCCGTTGACAGCTCGCCCCTTGCTGCAGCCGCCTTGACCAGCGGTGCCCACAGGCGTTGGATGTATTCGTCCAGAACGGGGTCTTCCAGATAATCCGGGTCGCGGTAAAGCTCACGCGCGATGCGGTCGCCCAATTTGCGCTCTGCGCCCAGTGAAATGCCTTCGCTGTTGCCCAAAGATGGCAAGGCACCCGATTGCGTCCAGCCGGGCGGAGAGCTCAGTGCGCCG
>JACCDG011420665.1_pt1 | contig 52665 bp, 49 predicted proteins | sample 7442471 | NCBI WGS metagenome assembly JACCDG01 (sample SAMN15323444, study PRJNA562643) | freshwater metagenome | isolation source: river surface water | place: USA:Blue River Watershed | collected 2017-08-17 | reverse complement strand
CTATACTTTGAATTTCAAGAGCATAATGAGCTATTAATTTTTGATGAATTGGATCTAATGCATAAAAAAAGTATTTGAGCGTCCACGTATATAAATCCCAAAACCAAAATTGGCTCACCACAGCTTTATACAAATTTTCGTGCCTATCGTGATCGATCATACGCATATAATGATTAATAAGCGGACCACTTAAACCAGCCTTATCGCCAGATTCTATTTTTTGATACAATTCTTTTTCTGCATCAGCTGCGCAATGAGCAACACAATGAACTGATCGCATTTTTAAACGCAGCACGCATCCTACGTACATTAAGCCTGAAAAAATTGCAGAAGGCCTAACATATGAATTTTTTATACGTGACATTTGATATACTACTGCTTTATAAGATGATCTTATCGGAGCAAAAATAGGCGCTAAAGGCCTAAACCAGGCCTCTTTAGAAAATGATTTTATAACAGGCTCAGCTGCCGCAAAAGCTTTAGGAGCCAAAGCACGCTTTAATACGCTTGATTGTCGGACAAAACCAGCCCTTATCTGACCAAAACTAGCTCGCAAAGCTTGCATTGCACAAAGCACATTAAGCTGCATTAAAGCACAGAAAAAAATAATTAATTTGAAAAATTTCATACTACTCTCCATTTTTTATGAAATTTTATATATTACTAATAGTAATACTAAGCTAATTTATTACTTTGTCAATAGCTATGAGCCATCAAAAAAAGAAATCCCATTTCGTCAAAAATGGTAGTTTTTTCAGCTTCTGCCGTTGTTGTTTTTTCAGAGGCTTGCTCATGTTTAACTACAGCAGGTACAGTTTCTTTAAGAATTGCTCTTTCTAACAAAGCTAAAAACTGCGCTTCACTCATTGCATCAGATTCTAAGCCTAATCTTGCTTCCTTAAATGCCTGATAATCACCTTTTCTTAAGGCTTCAAATTCTGCATCTTGATAATTTACCGACATTTTTTCAGCAACACATCGATTGTTAAAACTTCTACGAACAGCCTTAACAAAACATTGTACCGTGTAACACATAACACCTGATGCTTCAGGAGCCGCAGAGGATTGAGCTATCGAACAAAATAATAATCCTAGCAATAAACTGTTTTTCATATTTTTCCACTAAATAAATAAACCGACCAATAATGCTGTTAACAAATTAGAAAGCACTCCGCCCAAAACAGCATATAAACCTAATTCCGTAAGCCATTGTTTTTTCGAAGGAACAAGAACTCCAATCCCCCCTACTTGAATACCAATCGATGAAAAATTAGAAAATCCACACAATGCATACGTTGTTAAGGTCTGTACCCGTTCTGGAAGCTGCATTCCAATCATTTTATGATAAGCTAAAAATTCATTTACCGCAACCTTAATACCTAACAACTGCGCAACACTGAACGCATCATTGCCAGTAAAACCCATTAATAACGCTAAAGGATAAAACAAAATTGAAAAAATTGAATCCAAATTAATCACAGGAAGATTCCATCCAAACCATTGATTCAAATAACCAGAAATACCACCTAAACATCCATTACATAAAGCTATTAAGGCAATAAAAGCAATCAGCATTGCTGCGACATTAAGCATCAGATTAAGCCCATCAGTCGTTCCAATCGAAATTGCCTCAAACACATTTCCTTTACGCTCCGAATCGATATCATATGCAATATCTTTTGTGGTTTCGGTTTCTGGAATAAGAATTTTTGAAATCAAAATAGTGCCAGGAATCGCAATAATACTCGATGCCAACAAGTGATCGATCGCAACACCCATGCTTGCATACACTGCTAAAATAGCACCACTAATCGTTCCCATACCACTTACCATCACGACCAAAAATTCTGATTTTGTCATACCTAATAAATAATTTTTGATTAAAAGAGGTGCTTCTGTTTGACCCAAAAAAGCATTAGAAAGTGCGCATAATGTCTCAGATCCCGTTGTTCCTAAAAGTGGTCTAAGAGCTTTTCCTAAAACCATGACAATTTTTTGAATAATACCAAAATGGAAAAGCAAAGCAGTAAATGCACCAAAAAAAATAATAATTGGTAAAACTTTAATTGCAAAAACAACGCCCCAAGGCCCAGATGCATCTGCTAACGATCCAAAAACAAATGCTGTTCCTTGCGCTGCATACGTATACAAATATTGCGTTCCTGCAGAAATTGCTTTCACAACACCTATGCCAACGGTTGTTTTTAACATGATATAGGTCAAGGCCGCCTGCAAGCCTAAAGCTGAAGCAATCAATCGATAATTAATATGTTTTTTATGATGCGAAAAGATCCACGCTACCGCCAAAATAACAAAAATACCAAAAAAATTTAAATAACGATTATATGCAATAAAATAATTCAAAAAACTCATGTACTCACTTTCTTAAAAACAGATCAACCATTCTTTATTTTGTTGGTTGCAAAATTAATTCTCTTAAAGTAATCGGTTTTTCTAATTTGCTCAAATCTAAATCCTTTAAACATTTAAGTGAAAAAACTTTACTTGTATTAAAATCATAACCAGGAAATCTGCGTTGATCTAAATAAGTTGAAACAAGGAAGTCTCCTTCAAATCGAGCAAATGGAGCCAAACATTTTGCTACTGGTTTCGTTAAATCTTCCATTGAATAAACAAAAGTCTGACCTGTATGCGAATCAATAATAGATAACAATGTATCATCCTCGTTTATTGTTGCACTTTTTAAAAAATAATACTCATCCATATTAGGATTAAATCGTGGAAATTCTTGCAATAAGTACAAGTTTGAATCATATATCCGTACCGCAATCGGAGGAGTTTTTTTTTCTACAATTAAAAATTTTTTCCTAGGACTTTCTTTTATCGCAATATTAGCATCCAACCGTTCATGATCTTCAAATGTATCCAAATTAACGGCTAAAAGTCGCATCCTACCTTGACGATTAAATAATAATGGAAATGGCTGTTGCTGATTATGATGACTTAAAAACAAAAACGCATACTTATCCAAATAAACGCAATGACTAAGATGATTATCCTGTGGAAGCATCACCTTAGTTTTTACTTCTAAGGTCGCAATATCACGCATTTCTAAAAATTCTTGTTGTACTTGCTCTTGGCCATCAGGCATTCTAATGCAAATTTGATTACCAGAAAAAACTCCTTCATCAGTCATACCTTTACAAATTGTCAACAAATACTTTGATGGTCCCAATTCAATTCGATCAAAACATTCAAATTCTACGCCTTGACCTTTTAAAGATTGAGTATTATGCCTTAAATCAATATCAACAATTTGTAACAAATCAAATTTTGATCGAGAACTTAAATCAAATATATATTTTTTACCATTCCGTTGACATACTAAAACATTAGAATCAAATAATTCCATATGACGAAAATTTAACGTTATACTATCAAGCTTCCCGCAAGTAATTACATCCAATAATTCTAATTTATTTTTTTTACAAGTAACCAAAAATCTATTGGAAATTAAAAAATCATCACATTCTGCAACTATTCTCATAAGCGGTCCTGCAAAAACAAATAATTCTGCTTTCCAAGTATCATCTAATAAAGCAAAATTATTTTGAACTTTTTTGACTCTTTTATTAGAAAAACAATGCACACACAAACCATCTTTATTTAATAATTCAACAGAAAAAACTGAGTGTCCGTCTTGAGGACGCTGAGCTACTTCTTCGATAAATAAAAAATCTTTACCCGCTAGTACTTTATTTACAATTTTTCTTTTAACCATAAATAAATCTTTTTGAGTGCGACTTATCTTTGATCTTTGAAATAATGTTGCATTCCCTAAACTAAAAGCGTTTAATCCTTTTTCATGTATAGAAAAATCTAAAACTGCAGCTCTTTGCAACTCCTGCGCACAATTAAAACCAGCTTCTCGTGATTCATAAACATTTAACGACTCACCTTCTAAAAGCATATCTTCGTCTGCAGCTGCAACCAAAGCAAACACACATCCACTCATCACGCACAAAAACACTATTATTTTTTTCATCATTCTATTCTTATATTTTTTTAAAACGTTACACTATTTTTAATGCAAGTGTTGCTGGATCTAACTCTTCATCATTTTGAGGCATTACAACATTATTAAAATTAAAAATTTTAAAATTTCTAAATTCTGTCTTAATGCAGAAAAAATTACCCTCAAAAACACCTCTATCGCCAGCTTGAACAGGTATTTGTGTTACTAATTCAAAAACACCATTATTTTTTAGACCAAAAATATCAAATACGTTTCCAGAACTCGCTATTGCAATAAATCGCTCATTTTGGCTCATAGTAACACTATCCAAAAGCCGACTAAATAAAGAACTATGTATCGTAACATTCAACCTAGGAATAAAATTTTTATCAAATACACAAACAGTTGTATAATCTGGCTCTTGCTCTAACTGAATTAAATATTCACCGGAATTGCTTTCCTGAAATTCTGTATACAGATTTGGCACTTGAAACGTTTTATACGTTTGCAAATTCAACAAATAAATATTTTTAGCATCATATCTTCTGTTTCCTGTTAAAAAATATTCTTTTGACTTTTCATTATTTACATATGCAACAAAATATTTTTTAAACAATACGCTATCCAAGACATATTTTGCATGATCTGGAAGCGACAACGAATCAAAAACACCACGCTCTAAATTACAAATACCAATCTTACTTGATTGCTGTAAAACAATTAATGGCTCGGAATCATGTACAGCGCATACTACTGCATCTTTAAACTGATCTGGCAGAAATGTTTGCACAACTCTTTTTATTTCATCTTTATAGAATCGTGCTGTCGGAGAATGTTTTTTATAAAAATCATCTGATTCTTGAGGATCATCAACTTTCGTAATACATTCATTTTGAACACACCATAATTCTTGCCAATAGCACCTTCTTAAAAAATCAACTCTATTGCCTTCGATAAACCGAATCTGCATGCCAGCTAGTTCTCCTATTTCACGTCCTTTTTGATCATAAGCAGTAACAACAGATCTAAGAATACCCTCTACAGGCCTTTGCACAAAAAGCATCTCACCACATGTCCTCACTTGGTCAACAGGAAGACCTTGTTTAAATATTTCTTTTTTAATATGGTAATCTTTTTCTGGCACAAATAATGGTTCAGCATGCAAAGCTAACAAAGACTTTTTATTTTTATAATAATGCGCAATCGCAGCATCTCGCAATCTCATCGCAACATCAAAACCAGCTTCTCGTGATTCATAACCATTTAACGACTCATCTTCTAAAAGCATATCTTCGTCTGCAGCGCTCACCAATGCAAAACATACAAAAAATACTAAGATACATTTTTTCATTATTTTTTCATCTTCATAAATAAAGCCCTGGTTTGACCCAGGGCTTTATTACTATCTTTTTAAAAAATTTTTTATAATTTTTAATTGCTTTCTAAAAACTATAAAGATAACTATAACAGAAAAAAGCCTTTAGTAAAGCGATTTTTTTAAAAAATTGGTTTTGATTTCTTACGTTCTTGATAATCATGCTCAATTAAAGCATCAACGATTTCATCAAGCTTACCAGTCATAATAAAATCAAGCTTTTTTAACGTAAGATCAATTTGATGATCAGTGATACGATTTTGCGGATAATTATAAGTTCTGACTTTTTCAGCCCTCATGCCTCGACCAATCATCTGCCTACGCTGCTCAGAAAGCTCATTTTCTTGTTTTTCTTGCTGTGCTGCTACAATACGAGCTCGCAATTGCTTCATTGCTTTTGCTTTGTTTTTATGCTGCGAACGCTCATCCTGACACGAAACAACAACACCCGTTGGCAAATGCGTAATGCGCACTGCTGAATCTGTCGTATTAACATGCTGCCCGCCCGCACCACTTGCTCTAAAAACATCAATTCGAATTTGATCGGGAGAAATATCAACTTCAACCTCATCAAGCTCAGGAAGCACTACAACAGTTGCTGTAGATGTGTGTACTCGACCACTACCTTCGGTAGCAGGAACACGCTGTACACGATGAACGCCAGACTCTTGTTTAAGCGCTCCATAGACTCCATCACCTTCTATGCTCACCACAACATCTTTTATGCCGCCAAGATCCGTGTCACTCATACTCGTAACTTGTGCCTGCCAGCCCTTTGAAAGCGCATAGTTCATATACATTTTAAGAAGATCAGCGGCAAAAAGAGCTGCCTCTTGACCACCAGTTCCAGCACGAATTTCTAAAAACGCACTCTTCTGATCGTAAGGATCTGGAGGATACATATAATCATCTAATTCTTTTTGAGCTTCTTGCAATCTTAATGATAAAACAGAAAGCTCATCTCGAAAGAGATCAAGCAGTTCAGGATCTTGCGTTGCTGCTATTTGTAACGAAATATCTTGAATCTCAAGTTCAAGCTTTTCGATTACGCTCATTTTTTCTAAACATGTTGTCAATTGCGAAAGTTCTTTTTGAAAAACATGTCGCTGACGAGAGTCAACGGTAACACCAGAAAGAAGATCTACAAGCTCATTACGGCGCAGAGTCATAGTCTCTTTTTTATATGACATGAACTCTATCCATTTTTAAAAATATGATATTATTTCTTTTTTGAGGCATAACGTTGTTCAAATTTTTCAATTCGACCAGCTGTATCAACAAATTTCTGTTGTCCAGTATAAAAAGGATGGCACGCTGAACACAAAGTTGCACGAATTTCTTTTACGGTAGATCGAGTCACAAATTCGTTTCCACAATTACAGTGAACGGTTACTTCAAAAAGTTCAGGATGAAGGTTTTTCTTCATAATTAATTGCCTCTTCTTACTTAAAAAATCAGATCTGAATATATAAACTCAATAATCGTTAAGTATCGTCTAAATGGAATATTTTGTAAAGCTCTATTTTACAAAAAAATCCTTACCAATTCTCGTCATCTTATATAAATTTTGAAAAAAAATATTTTTCGCATAACCTTAGCATCATAATGATACATCCCTACTTTTAAAAAAGGAGCTTAAAGTATGAATATTATTTTTAAATCAATTCTTTTTATAGGATTATTAATCGGCTGTTATTATGGATATACTTATTTTTTCTCATCTGATGCCACTTCTCAAAACCAAGCACAAACTGAAACACTGGCAACAATAGAAACGCAACCTCTATCAACAGAACAGATAGAGCCAGAAATAACGGTATCCGAAACAATAATCGCAGAAAACCCTATCACCACCTTAACGGAAGAAATTAGTATGAAAAAAATTACGACACCATCAGGACTCGCTTACGAAGTTATTACGGCAGCTCCAGCAGAAGCAACATCACCACAACAGGGCCAAGTCGTTTCTGTTCATTATACTGGATGGCTCGATGATAACGGAAATCCTGGAAACAAATTTGACAGCTCTGTAGACCGTGGCGAACAATTCCAATTTCCTCTTGGTATGGGATACGTTATTCAAGGTTGGGATCAAGCAGTTGCGGATATGAAAGTCGGCGAAAAAAGACGCGTTTATATTCCTGCTGAACTTGGTTATGGCGCTCATGGCGCTGGCGCAGCTATTCCACCTTACGCAAATCTTATTTTTGACATTGAACTTTTTGGCGCGCAGTAATTTTACAGTACTGGCACAGTCAATAATTTTAATGGTTTATAAGCAAATTCATTAGGAGAAGAAGTAATTGTCGAAGTCTTCATATACCTTCGTGCACAGATAGTTCTTACTGCAAACCGAAACCCGATGCATGAAAAACCAGCCAACAAAAGTGACGGAACAGGGTTCATAGAATTATTCATATACAAAAAACACGCTATTGCAGGTCCCGCCGTTGAAATAATCGTTAAAAACTTCTGATATCTATGTTTTGCGTTTAAAAAATTTTGATATTCTTCAGAAATAGGAATGCGCCGCGCACCTGCAGCATTTACGACTTTAGCAATTATTCTGTGATTATTATGAGTTAATATATCGTCAGGCAATCTATTTATTCTTTGAATTAATGCATCACAATTTCTAATTTCTTTTTGAAGAAGAGCATGCTTAAAGCCAGCATTATACATTCTAGTAAAATCATCTCTATAATGCGTCAAGTCTCTAATAAAATCACGTTTAATTAATATTATTTGATCTGAATTTAATGGCTCCATTTCTTGTGTTTTAATTTCAACAAAAACTTGTTCTCGCTGAGGAATATCTTTAGCCCAAGCTAAACTCAACTTGCAATCAAATAACAATAAAAAAACACTTATACTTATTAATTTTTTTTTAACCATCATACATCTTTATACATTTAATTTTCTATCGTAATTCAGGTTAATTCTAATCGTTCATGCTCATTAGCTGGCTCATGAACAATAGGTATTCTTGATAAAAAGCGGGCTGCAACTACTTTTGAATAACCTAACGATAAAGCAAATGAACCTAAACCTAGTCCTAACATCTTTGCCACTACATAGTTGCTTGTCATTGCTTGTAAAAAATTTTGACTACAAAGACATAACAAAAATGGCATAGCTGATGTAACAACAATCCCAAACGCAAAAGCTTTATTCTTTTTTCTTGCATACTCAAGAGCACGTTGCTCTATTATAGTTTCTATAGTTGTTATTCTATTATTTGCTTTTGTAAAAAAGTCATAACGCCCTGGTCGAGCCAGGGGCTTGACGGCTGTGAGCACCCTCGAAGGGTGCCAGTTACACTTTAATAATTAATACGATTTTAAAATTCACCAGATTTTTCAGCATACTTTTCCGATGCTTGTTGATTTTTAATATAAGCTTTTATCATTGCTTCTTCAAAACCAACTGTCGAAACCGCATACCCTCTAGCCCAAAATGATTCTCCATTAAAATTCCTCTTTTTCTTTCCAAATTACCTACTAACTCCTATTGCTGTTTTGCCTTTTAAATATCCAATCACTTCAGAAACTGAATATTTTGGCGGAATACTTAGCAACATATGCACATGATCTTTCATCAAATATCCACTTATTATTTGACAACCTTTTTGATTTGCTAATTCATGAAATAGTTGTCTGAGATATTCTTTTACTTTGCCATATAACACTGCTTTTCTCTGTTTCGGCGTAAACACAATATGAAATTTGCAATCCCACTTTGAGTGACTTAAGCTTTTATAACTTGTCATACATTTTCCTTCGAGCCGTCAGCCCGATGAAAATATATGACAAGTTTTTATTTTATACCAATTTATAGGCATAGCCCTTAGAGTCGCACTAGTTAAAACTAGTGGTTTACCTGTCTTTTAATTAATAACACTATCACGCTTTGGACTAGACTCATCTGAAAATATCTCTTCTGATGCTTCAGTAATTGTAGTCCTTGCGTTCTCGTGCTGAATAATCTCTTGCTGAATGCCAGGATGAGGAAACTCGCTGCGATACATCTGTAAATATCGAATGTTCGAATTACATCGAGCAACTGCCAAATCTTTCAAGAAGCTACCACTAGATTGCTGCATTAACGATACTTGTTGTGGTGCTTGTTGTGATCGTAAAAATCGCGCTGCATTAAAAGCATCAGGGCGAAAAGGAAAAATAGTATATACCGTACAATTTAAAATCATTAAAAAATTCATTACTTTTAAACTTTTCATACAATAGCCTCATTTTTATTTTTTATATTTTTCATACTAATTTTTCCATTTATTTTTATTGGAATACTAACGGTTGGTGCTGAATTTCTGATGCAAAAATAATTGGTCTTGTCAAACATCTTTGTTCTGCGCGTTTTTTAGAAAAAAATGTTGTAACCGCACTTGTTGCTCCAATAAAAGCTAGCTTTGAAAAAAGACTATATTGCTCAAAAAAAACAATGCTTAAAAAGCTTGAAACTGCAGCGCCACCCAAAAATCCAAAAACTTTTGCTCTTCTTTTTTCTTGTTGATACTCAAAAAAAGCTTGCTCTATTAAAATAGATCGATTATTAAGTCTTTCTCTATATTCTTTCATTCTTCGTAGATTGTCTTCATTTAATTGATATAAACTGAGCTGCTCAACAGATGTTTTTGCAGTTTCACAATGATTTCTCTCTATCCGCACACATTCATGATTAAACCCTACTGCTATCATTCTATTAAATAGATCAATTTTTAATTGAAAAATTTCAAGATATCCAGTTTGTCCTTTTTTAAAATTTTGCCGTGCTTGTTGATACCTTGCAGCTTGACCCTGATCTTGAACAATACTGTTTATTTGAAAACTAACAGCGAACATTAAAAACAGAATCTGTTTTATTGATATTTTATTTTTTATATTTTTCATACTAATTTTTCCATTTATTTTTATTGTAATGTTAACACTTTTGAGCACCTGCAAATGCTATTCGTGGACGCGCAATAGCTTCAGGAATAAAAGATTGCAACATTAATGGTTGAGGAACTATTTTAAGGAATCTTCTTGGAAAAACAATAGGGATACTTGCTACAAAACGCTTTTTAGCTAATATTGCACATAAATAACCACCTGCAAATGATAACGCTCCAAATCCCAACATACTCAAGGGTGATAATTGAATGTTTATTTTTTTTAAAAGAACAGCTATTAATAAACCTCCTGCTAAGCCAGTTTTTAATACTTTTTTTCTTATAAATTTTTTAGATTTTTTAAAAATATCTACTATATAATGCATTGTCTCTTCATGTGTTTTCAAAAATGTCATTATCAATTCCTGATTATTTGTGCTCATAATCTCTTGCAATGATAATCGTTGGACACTAGCTAAAACCCTTCGAGCACGCATTAATTCTTTAGCTAAAAATGGATGTGGAAACTGACTGTATAAATGAATTTCAATCAAATTTATATTCTGACGCATGCCTGAAACAATATTTATTTTAACATTTTCTACCTGTTCTTCTAATTGCTGACTAAAATTAACATCTTGCTGACTAAAATTAACATCTTGATCCTGCCCTAAAGCAACTAAATTATCCTCTGAATCATCCTCAATAATAAACGCTCGTATATGTCGAAAAATATCATCTGGATTTCTTATTCCTTTTGCATAAAACCCTATTGAGCCAAAAATCAAAAAAAATATTATTTTAAAAGTTTTCATATCATAGCCTCATTTTTTTATTTTTTATCATAATTAAGCTTATATTTGATTATATTTCTCTATTATATATTCCAAATAACATATGCTTAATTTTTATACTCTATTTGAATAATACCATATATACTATTTTTTGCAAGAAGCTGCCCTGGCTTTTAGCAAATTAAAGATATTTTTAAAAAATTATTGTCTGGCTGTGAAAAAAAGTTTAAATATATATTGACCAAAAAAACTAGTTCGCTACCATAACGATTGAGGAATAAAAAAAAGCCCTTTAAACGATAAAGGAACTTATTATGAGTATACCCCTTGTTGTATACTTTACGCTTTCTAGTTCATTAGCCAACGCCGCTGCTGGACCATTTTTTGAGCAAGCTCGTTTAAGCTTATCTCAAATCATTAGCATGTTTTCACAAACACAACTTCCTTTTAATTTTCTTGTTGTTTTAGGAGTTGTTTCTTTGTGGCGCGGTGCTTGGGGCCTGATGGACTTGCATATCTTCCCTAAAAATACATCGTTAAGCTATCTCTTTTCGCTTTTTATAGGATTAGTGATCCTTTTAAGCTCATACGATTTAGCAAAAAATTATTTATAAAAATGGAGAATTACACTTTTTTTAATAAGTGAATTTTAAACTAAGGCTCACGATTGTGAGCCTTTTTTATTGCCAATTGCAACGCGTACTTTTTTCTGTTATCTTTAAAAGTATGAATACTATAAAAAATATATCTTACCACTCATTATCGATCTTACACAACGTGGTTACTGCTTTTTCTTCTAGCCAGAATTGGGCTTTTTCTTTTTATTCTTTTTATTATTTTACAAGCGGGGTATCGCATGTTTAAACTATAATTCTTATTATTTTTAAAACTAAGCGAACATACCCCCGGTCTAAAAACCCGGGGTTTTTTGTTGCTTAAAACAATGAACAATTATTAAAAAAACAAAGGAACTAGATCATGAAAAAAATACTTATTATTATTTCAGCGCTTATACTTTTAAGCATTACGATTATTACACTTAAAAAACAAAAAACAGAGACTCTTTATAAAATTGGCATTTTACAAACCGCCTCTCATCCTGCTTTAGATCAAGCTTGCAAAGGATTCATGGATGAACTCAAAAACCAATTAGGCAATTCAATCGAATTTGTTATTCAAAATGCTCAAGGATCAACGTCTAACGCCTATACAATGGCTCAAAAATTCCATAATGATCCATCTATTACTGCTTTGTATGCTATTGCAACACCTGCCGTGCAAGCATGCGCCGCTGTTGAAAAAGTAAAACCAATTTTTATCTCTGCTGTTACCGATCCTGAGAGTCTTGGTATTCTTCATCCGACTACCAATATTTGCGGAACGAATGATATGATCGATGTTCAAAGTCAAGTTGCTATGCTTACAGAACTTGTGCCAAGCGCTCAAACAATAGCCATTATTTATACAACTGGTGAAATAAATTCACAAAAATTAGCTGCTTTATTAAAAAAAGAACTTGTACAAAATAATAAACATGTTCTTGAATACACCATTAATTCCGAAGGAGAGCTTCCTGCAATGCTTGAACAAGCGCTCCATAAAGCTGATCTTATGCTCGCGCCAACCGATAATACAATCGTCTGCGCTATGCCTTTTGTTGCTCAAAAATGCTTAGAGGCACGTAAACCATTGATTGTGTGCGATAACCCATCAGTAGGACAAAAGGCACTCGCGTGCAAAGGCGTTGATTATTATCTCAGTGGCAAAAAAACTGGATCCATTGCGTATGATATTCTTGTGAAAAAAATACACCCTTACGAAATACCTATTACTTCGTGCCCTGCAGAACATACCATAGTGAATCAAAAAACATTGCATGATCTTGGATTAATTATTCCAGAATCATTAAAAAACAGTGTTACCTTTATTTAATTAGTAAACAGGACTTCTATGAAAAAAATATTTATTATTTTTGCATGCATCATTGCTCTAAGCGCAACTATTATCATTATAAAAAAAGAAAAAAAGACGACACAATACAAGATTGGCATTTTGCAAACAGCCTCTCACCCTGCTTTGGATGCTGCACGAGATGGATTTATTGATGAACTTACAAAGCAATTAACCAATTCAGTCGAATTTGTTATTCAAAATGCTCAAGGCTCAATAACCAACGCTCACATTATTGCTGAAAAATTTCATCATGATAAAACTATATCTGCTGTATATGCAATCGCTACACCCGCAGCACAAGCTATTGCAACTCTTGAAACACAAAAACCAATTATTATTGCTGCTGTTACTGATCCTTATGCTCTTGGTATCATGCATCCTACAACAAATGTCTGCGGAACTCAGGATATGATCGATATTCCAGCAGAAATAAGTATGCTCACAACCTTACTTCCTGATGTTCACACGATTGGACTTATATACGCTGCAGGCGAAATAAATTCTCAAGTACTTGCAGAAAAAATGCGCACTGAACTTATGTTACAGAATAAAAATGTTCTTGATTTTCCTCTTACTTCAGAAGCAGATCTTTCTCTTGTCATAGAAACAGCATTACGCAAAACTGATGCATTACTTGCTCCTACTGATAATATTGTAGCTTCCAGCATCACGCTTATCGCATCACTTTGCTTAAAAAACAAAAAGCCATTGATTGTGAGCGATAATTTATTAGTTGCTTCAGGACCTCTTGCCGCACGAGGCGTTGATTACTACGAAAGCGGCAAAGCTTCTGCTCTTATTGCTTTAAAAGTATTAACACAAAATACAGAACCCTGTACTATTCCTTTAAAAACAGCCAATAGTAAGACCATATTTATTAATAAAACTACTTTGGATGCACTTGGATTAACGATTCCTGCATCACTTGAATCTATTGAACTTGTAAAATAAAGGAAACGATATGTTCGAATTTTTATATCTTGCTCAAGGAATTGTTGAACGTGGATTAATTTTTTCAATCATTGTTGCAAGTGTTTATATATCTTCACGACTTATAAAATTTGACAACCTAGCTATAGAAGGTGCTTTTGGATTAGGTGGCGCTGTAGCTGCAGTCTTTTTATTGCACGACTATAATCCATGGATCAGTATTTTGGTGGCACTTTTTGCAGGCGCATTATCGGGAATTATAACAGGTCTTTTACATACAAAATTAAAATTAAATAATTTAATTGCTGGAATTGTCGTTACGACAGGACTATTTTCTATCGTATTAAAAATTGCTGGATCAAATATTGCTTTGCATAATAAACAGACTATTTTTCAAACAACACATCTTGCATTAAAACCATATTACACAATGATCATTTTAGTGGTTCTCATAGGTTCACTTTTTTTTGCAACGTATAGTTTTTTAAAAACAGAAATTGGATTTTTAGTGCGTGCTGTAGGAACTGCTCCACAAATGCTTATCAATATTGGGAAAAATGTTGATGCATATCGTATTTTTGGATTAGTAGCATCAAATACTTTTGCTGCTTTAAGTGGTGCTCTTTTTGTTCATTATACAGGTTATTTTTCAATCTGGAGTAATGTTGGCATGCTGATTATTGGACTTGCAGGAATGATTTTAGCAGAAACAATCAGCGCCCATTTTGGAAGTGCACTTATCATCGGTTCAATGATCTATCAAATGATTATTGCACTTACCTTTGAATTAGAACTTGATCAGGACTGGAACAAACTTATCACTGCTTTAATGATTGTTGTTTTACTCGTCGTTAAAGAACAATTAGACAAAAAATAAAAAAAGGTATTTATGATGCTACAATTACACAATATTAATGTCTGGTTTGGCAAAAAACATGTTTTAAAAAATCTTTCTTGCACCATTCAAAAAGGTGATTGTATCACAATCGTCGGAACAAATGGTGCAGGAAAAAGTACATTTTTTGATATTATTTCTGGCAAATTACAACCAACGAGCGGCTCTATCATTTTGAATGGCAAAGATATTACACATTTATCTGAACAAGAACGATCTAGCCTAATAACACGTATTTTCCAAAACCCTCAATTAAATTGTGTTGGCAGTTTTACGGTAATTCAAAATCTTGCACTTGCCCTTTACAGTCGACGTTATGCAACATTACAGGATGGAATGCAAGGCATGCATCGTGAGTATGCAAAAAAATTGCTGCGCACTATTGCTATACCAGAAACACTTCTTGACACACCTATGCAAAAGCTTTCTGGCGGGCAAAGACAGCGCATTGCATTTGTGATGGCAACGTTATTGATTCCAGAAATTTTATTACTTGACGAACCAACTGCCGCGCTCGATCCACAGGCTGCAACAGCCTTACTTGTCTATGCTGCTCATTTTATTAAAACTCATCAACTGACAAGTCTATTGATTACTCACGATCCTCACATTGCTTTAAACATGGGCAACAAAATTTGGATCCTCGACAATGGAACCATTACAAAAGAATATACAGAAAAAGAAAAAAACAACTTGAACGCAGAGCAGCTCATTGGCTCAATAGATTACAAAAAATTAAAAGAATCAAACATGATGTAGAAAAACTAATAAACCGCTTTTTTAAAAGCGGTTTATAGTATTATGGCGGGGCTGACGAGACTCGAACTCGCGGCCTTCCGCGTGACAGGCGGACGCTCTAACCAAACTGAGCTACAGCCCCTAATTTATGGCTCCTCGGGCAGGATTTGAACCTGCGACCCAACGATTAACAGTCGTTTGCTCTGCCACTGAGCTACCGAGGAACATAATTTTATTTCAATGTTTAAGATTTGGTGGGCGGTACTGGACTCGAACCAGTGACCCCCAGTTTGTAAGACTGATGCTCTACCAACTGAGCTAACCGCCCTCTTAATCTTAGCTTTTTAGTTTTTAAAAACTGAGTAACTAAGAGGAAGAAATTGTAAAGCAAAGTCTCAAGAAAGTCAAAAAACTTATAGCTTTTTTTCAATAACAAAACAATACGTAAGCAAATTAAAATCTATAAATGGCTTTATCGTAACGGTATATTGCATATCTCCTTCATTTTTTACGCATGAATCTACCTTGCCTATGCCGAATCCCTTTGGAAAGACAAGACCTTCTCCACTAGAAAAAACCATGTCTCCTTCTAGCATTTCTGATAAATGACTGACATGAGTTAATAAGCCTTCTTGCGCAGAAGAAATTCCGCAATAAATTCCTGCTGTCTTTGTGTGATGACAATATGCGGCAACTTTGCACGAAGCATCCGTTAATAAGGTAACTTTACTATACCAGGGAAAAACCTGACTAATTTTCCCAACAAGACAATTTTTATAGACAACAGCCATATCTTTTTTAAAGCCTTTATCCTCTCCACCCTCAATTAAAAAAAAGTGACCGTAGGGGCCGCATTGCTTTTCTAAAATACGAACCAAAAAAGTATGTTCTTGATTATACTGCTGCGCAAATTCTTTTATTTCTTTTATTTCATCATACACATCTGCTCTGGCTTGCAACGCAATAAGTTCTGCTTGCAACGCATCACATTTTTGCAATAATTTTTGATACTCTTTTTCTCCATGCACTCTATAATTCCAACTACTCATGATCGCTGCATGCACTTCTGTTACCTTTAAAGTAATCATCAAAAATGGATAGGCGCAATACGAAATATATGTTTCTAATCGACCTGCAGACATATTTCGCGATTCATACCATAATAAAGATGCACACATCATAACGCTGAACAAAAAAAATATTCTTTTTACTCTCTTTTTTTTTCTCATAGATTACATTCCAAAAAATGTCCTTAGTCCATTTTTTACTTCTTCTGGATTACTTGAAACAACCAACTGACTGCGCATTTTTGATGCAGTTGGTTTACCTTTGACATAAAAAGGCAAGTGTTTTCTAAAAGCAAATAATCCATGCGACCCATAATAAGTTAACATATTATCAAGATGCTGTAATGCGCATTCAAGAATCATATCTTGCGAAATAGTATATGAACGACCTTGAGAATATTCATGCAATTCAAGCAGTTTCCACGGCTTTGACCAGATTCCACGACCAATCAAAAATCCATCCACACCAGTCCTTTCATAAAGTTGTTGTGCAGTTGGCCAATTAACAATGCCACCCGAAAGAATTAAAGGAATCGATATATTTTTTTTTACTTCAGCTGCAAGTTCATAATCAGGAACGCCAGCAAAATGTTGTGTTTGCAAACGAGGATGCAAGAAAATTGCATCTGCACCAGCATCTTGAATAACTTTTGCAACTTCAAGTGCATTTTGTGTTTTATAGCCAGCACGCATTTTTACAGTAAATGGAATAGGTAAAGATTTTCTTAAAAGCGTCAGTATCGATTGCAATCGTGGAATATCAGCCATTAATGCCGACCCTGCTCCTGAATTAACCACCAAACGAGCTGGACATCCAATGTTTAAATCAACCGCATCAACGCCTGCTTGCAAAATTTTTTCGCAAGTTTCCTGAATATAATCAAGTTTATTTGCAGAAATTTGATAATTTAATGGTCGCTCTAATTGAGAAAAATCTAAAGTCTTTGCAACACCCTTATCATTGGCAACACAGGCAACATGACGCATTTCTGTAAATAAAAGTTCAGAGACAGAAAAATTTCTTACTATTTTTCTAAATGGTGAATCGGTAATACCATCTAATGGCCCGCCAATAAAACGAGGATATGATTGCTTGCCAATCTTAATTTTTGTATTCCAATAAGACATTTTTATTAAACTTTATTGTTAAATATTTTTAATTTCTTCAATGGTTAATCCAGTAACTTTAGAAATCACAGTTTTATCGAACCCTTCTTTAAGCATTTCTTTAGCAATTTCAATATTTCTTTTTTTCTCACCTTCCTTTATTCCCTCTTTTATTCCCTTTTTAATTCCCTTTTTAATTCCTTTTATCTCACCTTCATCTTTTGCAGCATCAATTTGATCTAAAAAAGATCTTGTTTTATCAAGATATCGTTGATAAGCATCTAACTCATCACCTTTCCAATTGCTTTCTTGCAAAACATGAAACGCTTGCTTAAAATTCTTTTCTTCAAATTCTGTTGGCACTGCTTGACAATCTGCGCCACTTTTAAAAAAATAGGTCCATTTTTCTATGTCTGTCACAAGCTCATGGATTTTTTTAGTAAATTTAGGAAGTTCAAGAATATAATATTCTTGCAGTTTTAAACGTTGTGTCTTTGTTTGTTGACTGATTGTTTTGTGAACACTAAAGTAAGGCTCTGTGCTGCCATTTTGATCTGGTTTAAACAAAATAAAATTAACAATTGCTATAAAAATAACCGGCTGCAAGATACCATAACGACCTGCTGAAGGCAGTTGTCTCGTAATACCAAACGCTGAATAATACTGAATACGTAAATCAAAATCTTTTTGATTCAAGACTTGCATTTCAACGATATAATGGTTGTTTTGAGCGTCAGTGCAGCGAACATCAACAATTGATTCTTTAAAAGACTTACTCTCTTTCATATTCACTGGATCATTAATTTCTACGTCTACAATTTTTTCAGACTCTTTTTTTTCTAAAATACTATTTAAAAAAAATATCAAAATTTCTTTATTTGCAATCGTGCCAAATAATTTTTTAAAAACAAAATCCATTTTAGGATCTAAAAAAACCATATTATCTCCTACTCTAAAAAGTTCTCATTAAAATTCCCTGAATCCAACCAAGACTTGCTAAGGTTATCCACAAAGAGGTTACGCCATAACTCATCAATGGTAAAGGTATCCCTACAACTGGCGCATAATCGCACACCATCGCGATATTGATTATAATCGATAAAGCAAAAGAAGTTAATAATCCCAATGATAAAAGACGTGCAAAAAAAATTGGTATTTTTTCAATACGATATAAAAGTCTCATCACCAAAAACATATAACTTAACATTAAAACTAATGCTCCCAAAAAACCCATTTCTTCACAAAAAACAGAAAAAATAAAATCTGTTCTACTTTCTGGCAAAAACATAAGCTTATTTTGGGTTCCTTGCATAAATCCTTTTCCTGTTAATTGTCCTGATCCTATGGCAATTTTTGATTGCTTAATATGATAGCCTTCTTTTTGCGTGTCACCTGTTCCTAAAAAAACTAAAATACGCTTTTTTTGATAGGGTTTTAAAACATAATTCCATGCAACAGGAACACTGCACAAAAACAAAAAAAATCCATATTTAAAAAAACGCGTTTCGATGCCAGAAAACCACAACATAATCAAACTAAGACTTAGAAAAATAATTGCTGTTCCTAAATCTGGTTGCTTTAAAATAAGCAACGTGCTCATGCCAACAATCAAAAAAATAGGCATAAATGTATGCATTTTATAAAGAGGAACATCATTTTCTGTGTATAAATAATACGTTAAAAAAGAAGGAAAAAAAAGTTTAGCAACTTCTGATGGCTGAAACTTAAAGAGCTTAAAATCGATCCATCGCTTGCCGCCCATCGCAGTTTTTCCTTTTAGTAACGTAAACATCAAAAGCAAAATGATAGCAAAATAAGCAAAATAACCTATACGACACAGTTTTCGATAATCATATAAACAAAAAAATAAATAAATGCATAATCCTGCAAGCGCACCAAAACACTGCTTTTTAAAATAAACTGAATAAACCAATTCTGAAGATGTTGTCGTGCTATAAATAAATGCCAATCCTGTACACGTTATGCCTATAGTCAAAAAAAAACTTAACCAATCAAAGTAAAAAAAATAACGTCGATCAATAAGCACACCAAAATTCCTTCTAATAAAAAAACCCGCCAAATTTTTGACGGGCTTTAAAAAACTGGTCGGGATGGCCAGACTCGAACTGGCAACCCCTCGCTCCCAAAGCGAGTACGCTACCGATTGCGCCACATCCCGTTTATTTCAAATATTGGGGTGAATGGTGGGGCTTGAACCCACGACCCCCAGAACCACAACCTGGTGCTCTACCAACTGAGCTACACTCACCATCGCTTATTTTTAAAACTTTTTGTTTTTGAATTTTTATAGATTCATGACATAAAGTGAACTCTAGTATAAATAAGCTTTTTGTAAAAAGCAAAATGAAAAATTAAGATTTTTATGTTATTTTTATATCATTCTTATTTTGAATTTTATAAAAAGGTTTTTGCATGCATAAAAAATTTAAATCATGGATTCATCTTGTTGGAGCCCGTGAGCATAATTTAAAAAATATAAAGGCTTCTTTGCCAAAAGAAACGCTTACCGTAATTACCGGTCCTTCGGGCTCTGGAAAGTCTTCTTTAGCCTTAGATGTTTTATATACAGAAGGCAAAAGACGCTATACAGAATCACTTTCTGCTTATGCTCGCCAATTTTTAGGCATAGAAAAAAAACCTGATGTTGATTCTATTGAAGGACTCTGCCCTGCTATAGCAATTGAACAAAAAACAGTAGGCTCAAATCCTCGTTCAACAGTCGGAACTATTACAGAAATTTATGATTATTTGCGTGTTTTATTTGCACGAATTGGTGAAATTCATTGTCCTGATTGCAAAAAAACAGTTGGCGCACAATCTCCTGAAGCAATCACGCAACATAGTATGGCATTCTTCAAGAATCAAACAATTACCATTCATGCCCCTGTTGTTCAAGAAGAAAAAGGTGAATTCAAAGAAGAACTTAAACAATGGTATCAGCAAGGATTCTATCGATTTCTTATCAATGATAGACTGTACAAATTTGCAAATATAGAAGAAGTAGAAAAAATTAAACTTTCAAAAACTTCAAAACATACTATTGATATTTTAATTGATCAGGTAACGGTAACAACCGAAGAACAATCACGCATCCAAGAAAGCATAGAACACTCATTAATGCTGGCTAAGGGGCTTGTCAAAATTGTATCAGAAAACAAAGCGCATCTTTATTCCTCGTTTTGCATGTGTCTTAATTGCGGCCATTCATTTCCAGAATTAGAACCACGTTTTTTTTCTTTTAATTCTCCTATCGGTGCTTGTCAAAAATGTTCTGGTCTTGGAGAACTCGATGATTGGTCTTGGAATTTCTCCAAAGAAGAGCGTATGGAACATGATAGTTTCGAAATGTCTGATTACTATCGAATGGTCACAACATGCAAAGAGTGTTCTGGCCAACGACTTAATAAATATGCTCTTTCTGTTTTTATTAATAAAAAAAATATTTTTCAACTATGCGAACTTTCTTTAGAAGATCTTATTGTTTGGTTTAAAGAAATTAAAATTGATGAAACCTTACAAACCATAGCTCAACCACTCTTTGATGAAATTACCAAACGATTACATTTTTTACAGAATGTTGGTCTTTCGTATGTCACGTTAAACAGATCTGCTCGAACACTTTCTGGCGGGGAAGGACAACGAATACGATTAGCTACACAAATAGGTTCAGCTTTGAGCGGTGTTTTATATGTTCTTGACGAACCAAGCATTGGATTGCATCAAAAAGATAATGATCGCTTAATCGAAACCTTAAAAAATTTACGCGATCAAGGTAATACCGTGATTGTTGTTGAACACGATATTGATACGATAAAAGAAGCTGATTATATCATTGATATGGGCCCGGGCGCAGGCGTTCACGGTGGTATGATAACTGCTTTTGGAACTCCTGATGAAATTAAAAAAAATGAACATTCTTTAACAGGAAGCTATTTGAGCAAAAAACGTTTTATCGCTATTCCTAAAAAACGAAGAACTGCGCAAGGATTTTTAACCCTTAAACATGCACGTAAAAATAACTTAAAAGATCTCACTGTTGCGTTTCCTCTTAATGTTTTATGCGGCATTTCAGGAGTTTCTGGATCAGGAAAAAGTACATTAATTTTAGAAGAACTCGCTCCAGCATTGCAAAAAATAATCATGTATAAACAAAAAAAATCTGAAAACTTAGATGATCTTTTAGGCACAGAAAAACTTAAATCATTAGTTGTTATTGATCAGACTCCTATCGGAAAAACTTCCCGATCAAATCCAGCAACTTATTTAGGTGTCTTTAACACCATTAGAGCTCTTTTTGCCTGTTTGCCAGAAAGCAACGCTCGCGGTTACAAAGTTGGTCGATTCAGCTTTAATTGCACAGAAGGCCGTTGTTTTGAATGTAATGGTGATGGATCGGTAACTGTTTCTATGCATTTTTTAGCTGACGTCACCATGGTTTGCAAAACGTGCAAAGGCAAGCGTTACAATAAAGAAACATTGCAAATTTTATATCGTCAAAAAAATATCGCTGACGTTCTTGATATGACTGCAGCTGAAGCTGTTGATTTTTTTTCTGCACATAAAAATATAGCTCATCGTCTGCAATTAATGTGTGATGTTGGACTTGAGTATATAAAGCTCGGACAACCTTCTCCAACCCTTTCTGGTGGCGAAGCTCAACGAATTAAATTAGTTGATGAGCTTGCAAAACGAGGAAATCAAACATTGTATATTCTTGATGAGCCTACTACAGGGCTGCATAGTGCTGATATTGATCGACTCTTAAAAGTGCTTAATAATTTAGTCGATAAAGGCAATTCGATGATCATTATTGAACATAATCTTGATGTACTTAAATGCGTTGATTATCTTATTGATATGGGTCCAGAAGGGGGCAAGCGTGGTGGTCAAGTCATTGCTCACGGGACTCCAGAAGAGATCGCAAAAAATAAAACAAGCTCTACAGGCTTCTATCTTAAAAAGATTTTATCTTAAAAATGTGAGCCTAAATGGTACTCGCTTTTGATTTTTTTGTGATTTTTGCTAGTATGAAACTTCTTATTTTATTCTTTTAATGGAGATATTATCAATGCGCTTATGGAATTTTTATATTATTGTATTATTGGTAACGAGCTCATCAACCATTATTCCCGCGAGCACGCCTACAGCTTTATCTTCATCTGATACAACTGGCTGGGCAGGCATTATGGGTGCCGATAAAATGATGGAACGCTTCTTGAATTATATGGATCGCTATCATATGGGCGCCATAGCTGCTGTTCTCTGTACCGTATGGGCTGTCGGCAAGATTCAAAAAGAAAATCCTGATTTTTTTTCAAGCGTTATACGAACCCTTGAATGGCCATTTTTTGTAGCTGAAAAAAAATTACAAAAATTATTCTGCAACGGAAAATCGTTAACCTGGAATGAATTAGCCTCGTGGCATAATCGTATCTATAAACTTTTATCACCATTAACTAAATCAACGTCTGTGTTGGATTTAACAAAAGATCGACGACTCAAAGCAATTGACGCAGAAGATGAAAATACGGTTAAAGATCAAACCTGGACAAAACAGATTATTCATATTGATCGAGAACTTACTTTTTTAGGCAACATATTAGATGAAAGATTGCGTTATTATAAAGATCAGCATAAAAATACTTCTACTAATTTTATAAAATCAGCAGGAAAAAGACTGATAAGAACTTCTTTAAATAGAAACGAAGAAATTGCATTTGGATTAGAAGAAATCAAACATTATCTTTCAGAAACAAATGAATATTTCCAGTCCTTAACACACGCTTCAGCTTTAGATAAAGAACATTTAAAAAAACAAATCCATGCAATCTGCTCATCTTTTGAGCATTTAGGAACACTCGTTGATGAAGTAAGTGCTGCAGATAAAACTAAGAAAAAAATTCCTATGGTCTCTGACACTACTCGCGGTTATTCTGGTGTTGGTGCTCATGACTACGGGCAATCAACGTATGGTTTTAACGGAGGCATCTAAAATGAAACGTTTTTTATTACTATTTTTTATACTGCATACACATCTTGTTGCTGATGCTGAATTTATCACTTCTCAAGAAACACCTGTAAAAAAATTAGGCCTTACGACGATAACAAAAGAGCAGATTAATGATTGCAAAAAAGAAATACTTTTATACTTAGCAAAAAATAAAAGGCATCGCTATCTAGCGCAAGGCGCTTTTATGTTTTCTTGTGCAGCTTTGCTTGCTGGCGCTTATTATTATATGTATCGCACACAAGCTCCTATTCCTCCTTCGCTTAATGATGTCAAAAGTCAATTAGATACGATAGCAAAACAACAGAGCTTTTTGGTTTCAAGAGCTTCTGAAATGTCGCAAGCAGAACAAACTTTGCAAGAACATATACGTCGTGCTGGGCTTACAGAATCTGCAAAAAAATCTTCTTCTCTTTTGCATAGTTTAAAAAACGGTGCTTTTGTAATTGCATATGGAGCTTATGATTTTGGTAAAAATATTGTAGATTTTTTTGTTAAAAATGGTCCTTTAACGATAGCTTCTGGTATTGCAACTACGTTAGTTATTCGAGAACTTCCTACTTTTAGCAGTATCGCCCATAAAGCTTTTACTGATTATGTTGTTAATCCTATGAATAAAATTCGTCATCCGATTGATAGCGTATGGTTCATTAAATACATTCCTTTTGAAACAACGATGCAACACTTAAAAACAACCATTACTGAATTTGAAAGTGTTTCTCTTACCAATAAAAATGAAAAACAAGATTATATCATCTGCCTTACCAATGATCTTAATCTTTTTGTAAAACAATGTTGTCGATTAATCGCATTTTTAGAAATACAATCTGATACCTTAACAAAAGAGAGTCGCACTTCTGGCATTCATCTTAAAAACATAAGTCTTCAGGCTTTTAAAGCAGTTGAAGCTTTTATGCATGACGCGGCAGATGCTATAGAAGAAGAAAAAATAGCAGCATTATCTCTTCGCTTTACACAATTTGAACAACAAGTGTTTCGTATTTTAAGACATTATCGACTCTATGAACGTGCCGTCTTAGAAGACCTTCTGCCTACAGAAAAGGAATAACAATGCATGAATATACGCTTTTTTTATATATTTTTTCTTTTTTACACAGCACATTTTTACGCATCTTCTCAAGCCTTACCTATCAATCGAGCTGAACAATTTATACAAGATTGTAAAACTTACACTATTGAACCTGGATGGGTTATACAAAGTTTTTTAACAATGTCATTAACAGAATATACTGATGCATGGCATCATTTTGTAACACTCTTGACGCATAACATGCTCTACGCAAAAAAAGATCGTACGACTGTATTGCAAGAATTAGCATGTTATGCAAAGTGTATTGAGCATCTTTATAGAACTCGTGATGATAACATGATATGCATGCACAGAAATACTGATAGACCTCACCAAAAAAAATATCAAAAAATCACTGATTATTGGAAAACTACTAATAAGAATAAAGATTATCATGATTTTTATGCATTTTATTTTGATCAAGTTGCTGCACAATTTATAGAAGATGTGATGAATGCACATCAAAATGAATCGTTAGTAAAGTCTTATAAAAAAATAGCCGCTTCGTATTCATTGTTACTCTCAATTTTTGAATCACTGCAAGACTCTCAATACACAGAACAATATATGCAACACTTAAAGCGTTATGATGGAATCATAGCTCTTTTACAAAAAGATTTAGGTGTACAATGCGCATTAGATTGATACTATACGCTATCCTATGCTGCGCAACACTCTTGTATGCAAGCGAACCGCACCATACACTTGATGACGATATAGCTGGATTTATTTCAAGCTTTATTACGGAATATGATTTTTCTCAAGAAGGTCGATATACGCATGAATATCATTCTTTTATCTTAGAAAAAACAAAAAAAAGCCTGCAGGACCTTGAAGTCTATTTTCAAGAATCTGGATTTTCCTGTCCAGAGCGGATTGTTATTATGGGCTATCAAAAAAATGGCGTTGCTAGCTATTATTCATCACAACATAGAGTCACCTTAAAAGATGAAGCTTCACTTTCTAGCAAACAAGGACACATTGTTCCTGCGCATAATATTTTTGGATTTTTAACAGGATTCATGTTGAAAGATGCGCAGTGGCTGCAAGAATCCTGGTTTGCTCAAAAATCTTTTTTTATAGAACATGTATGCACAGAGACTATTGAACTTTTTGATGATAAAGCTTACATCCTTCAAAAACATGCTTTTGGAAAAGATTTTGATGCACTTTTAGAATATCGAAATCGTATAGAAAAAAGTATTAAAACAGGACATTGTGCTCCTGTGTTAAAAGAGCTGATCACTTTCTGGAATGCTGCGTACCAAGGAACCTTAAAAAGCTGTGCACAAGAAACTTTAGCTACTCAAGATATTCTTTTTTCTATTGATTATGCACAACATTTACTCACTTCATCTATTCCTGTTTCTAAAATCTATACAGGCCCTGATATTACGTATCCTATTGAACAATTATCCTTTCAACAAAAAGAAGCTACCGAATCTGCGCAAGTTTTTATAAAAAAATTTACTGATACCTTGCAACCACGCACTCCAGGGAAAAAAATTGCGTATGTTTTTTGCAGTTTTGTTGATGGAGTTGGAAAAAGTACCTTACTAGGAAACACGATTAATTATTCGCTTTATAAAGATGATATCGAGCACTACAAAAGAAGTGATAATGCATCATCGCAACAGAGCACGTTATACGCATTACATGATGATGTTTTTGTTTTAGATCTTCCTGCACAATTAAGTCATTGGGTTTCTAAGCCTGATGGATATGTTTTTGTTGATGCACAAAGTATCAGCGAAGTCTCTGAAATCTATCCCGAAATAAAAACCTATATTCTTGCAAATCAGAAAGAGCTTGCAAAAAACTTTGCTGCAGAGCTTGCTGCACACAAAAATAATAGGATTACATTAAGCGGCATGCAAAAAATATATTTTGAAAATATCATCACATGCAACACAAAAAATCCTTGGATATTTTTTACCTATAAAGATTTCATCGGTGTTTTTAATCAAAAAAATCCTGAAGCAATTCGATTACTTGTTCCTTTTGAAGGCGTTCATTCTAAAGGATTAAAAATTGTAGAAACTGAACAGATGCTCTTTTCTAAAGGACTTTTGATTCCACTTAATTTTAAAGTTTTTATGGATGACTGTGTTAAAAAATTAAAAGATGCCGATATTCAAGATATTGTTTTTGTTGATTTTTTAAGTATGTATCCACGATCATCGCGAGAAAATATTCGTGTTAATTTTTTGATACAACAATTACAAAAACTGTATCCAGACACATTTAAAAAAGAAAAAAGTTTATATCATACATTTGTGCATCACGACATTGAATTATGTCATCTTCTTAAAAAACACAAAAAAGATTTTATAGAATCTCTTGTGTTAGAAACACGAGCGCGAGCAGCACTTTTTTCTTTATGCACAGAAAAAATGTCTACAACTTTAACAACAATTTCATCAGAAGAAGTTTCAGATTACATAAAACATTATAAAGAAAACGTTCTTAAAAATCATCAAGAATATATTGTCAACTTAGCAACTCAAAAAATAAATCTCGAAATAAAACGACTCAAAATACATACGTATCATCGAAAATACGAAGCATTTGTACAATTTTCGTGCAATCCTTTATATGCGTTTTCAGATTTTATGGAACATCTTTTTACAACAACGATTAAAGATGCTTATTATAACGACCTCTGGAATGCAGCATCAAAAGCAGATTTTAAACAGATACATACGATTGCAGAAGGTTGTCGAGACCAAGTGCTTTTAAGTCCTATTTTGACACGATTGCGAGCGCAATGGTTTTCTGCTTTATGCAATCTTTTGCACGGACAGCGCATACACGAGCATACGTTTCATCTAGAAAAACCTCTTTTTTATACAACACCCTTACTCTGCAAAAAAGGTTCTGACGATGCCATGATTCTTTTACAAAAAATACTTCCTGAATTAGATGACCTTGCAATACTTTCGCAAGATATAGAAAGCTTACGTCTGTGCAATAATTATAATGGTGATGGTTATAAAACTGCCTGGAAACAATTTTATGGCATTCCTCATTGCGCTGCGTGGAACAACATTGACACTTACTACGGAATCTATGGTTACGGGTTTGACTGGCATCAACCTGCAACATTAAAAAAAATGATCGAAAATATAAGAAAGAAAAAACGTACTGATGGATTCGAAGAACCTGTTATTTTTTCAAGTGAATTGCTCGATGAACTCAATGCATCAAAACTTATGTTTCAAAAAGAACAGATTAAAAAAATAAACAAACAATTATCGCTCAAAAAAATAAAATCTCACTCACCAGAAGGAGACGCTATAAGACTATGGGCACGAGCAATTGCTACTTTAGAAATGATTATTAAAGATCCTTACAGCGTTATCGTAACCAGAAAAAATAATAAAAATGATTTTGCTGCAACATTACAATTATTAGAACACATTACTTTGCTTCGTTCTTTTAATATTGAACTCGATGGGCCCTTATTTTCTGATTACCGATCTGTTGAACCAGTGATTGATTGGAGTTGTTTAGGATAATATAGCAAAAATTTTAAGCTTAAAAATAATACTTCATCTTCGCGATCGTCATCCTGAGGCGCGATCCAAGCGCCGTGAGGATCCAGGCCTTATTTGACTTATTATATGAAAAATCTATTTTTTGTTATTCACAAAAAGTTTAATCGTTGCAAAAAACCAGTAATGCAATGCTACGGTATTAAAATATTTTTTTTGAATATTTTTAAATTATAACTTAATAATCCTGGATCCTCACGGCGCTTGGATCGCGCCTCAGGATGACGAGAATTCGAAAATCTTTTTAAAAATTATTAATATTTTTATTTTTAAACTGAAAGTTTTATGCTATAGAATTAAGCAGTAATCAATCAAACGACCAAGTAAGAGTTCTTTTATAAATTTTTTGTGAAACGTAACCTGATGGATAAATTTTTGCATATAACCCAAAATCAACATAAAGTGCTCTTTGTCGTTCATAAGCTTCAGGCTCAATACCACGTAATGAAGCTTGAACATATATTGATTGAATCAAAGTTTTTTCGTAACTAGCTTCATCAATTTTTTGATAAATTGCTTCTATAAGATATTCATTTTTTTGATATTCTTCATATAAAATTAACATTTTTATTTCTATAAAATTATTCTCTGATTCATCTATTTTTTTAATATCATAAAGTATCATTCCAATATTTTTCCCATTAAAAAATATTTTAAATTCTTGTCTTCCACGCTGCCAATCTTGCCATCCATTCATTTGACCAATATACATGTAACTATAATTTGATTTGCGCCCATCTAATAAAACATTTATATAGCTTGCATCAAAATTTTTAAATATTACTTCTTCAAAAGTTATTTCACCATCTTCCATTACATAAATAATATCTTGAACTCTTTCAGAAAATCTTAAATGTGATGAAAAAACAGCAGAACTCGTTTTTGTATATTTTTTGTATAACCAATAACTAATGCCACAAGCGGCGGCAACTGTTGCAACTGCAATTGGATGCTCTTTGCAAAATGATGCTGTTGCTTTCCACGCTGTAGAAAGCATTTGGCTGCCAAAAAATGCTTGTGTTTGTAGACTCATTGCGCACAGCAATGCTAACAAAATTTTTACTTTCATTATAATCTCTCCATTTTTTTATTTTATATACTTTTAAAATAAATTTCGTTCTCAAATAGACCAAATGTATTATGTACTTTTTGCTTGCAATGATTCATATAAAAATTCTTGGATCAAAGCACGACCTTCTTCACTATCAAATTTTATGCTATTTTCAGCTGTAGCACTCGCAGCACCTGCTCCTGATGCTGATGCCGTTCTCATTGATACTGATGGTACCCTCATTGATGATCGCAAAGTATCCTCATCTGTTGTAACGACTTGATTTAATTTCATCTGAAACTTATTTTCTTTATCTGATAATTCTTGAAAACCAAATTCTAGATAAAAAACTTTTTGTTGACCTTGAAAATCATCTTCTACACTTATTAAATCAGTATACAAAGTTACGTTATCAATATTATCTTGTTCAATTTTTTGAATAATTTTTTGAATATTTATCAAACTACGCAGATTTTGATACAATACTAAGCACCACATGGTTAATTTTGAAGTATTCCTAGAATTTTTTTCATAAATCAAAACACCAACAGTTTTTTCACCTGCCATTATTTTAAATCCATACAAATCAACAGACGTAATAGTACATATTTTTTCTATAATAACTGGTTCATAACAATTACCAATCTTAAGATATTTTCTAAGATCAACAATAATAGGCTCAGTTAATCGAGTAAAATCTATATCTTTAAATTTAATCTCACCTGAATATTCAAACGTATTAAAATCAGGGAATTCATCTTGCATTACCGATGCAATAGCACCTCCAGCCATTGCATGAGTTGCGCCCGCAGAAGCAACTTCTCCTGCCGCAAGAGCTGTAGCACTCGTCGCAGGTCGAGCAGCAGAACTCGTTCTTGTATATTTTTTATATAACCAACAACTTATTCCAAAAACCGCTACCGTTGCTGCAACTGCAATTGGATGCTCTTTGCAAAATGATGCTGTTGCTTTCCACGCTGTAGAAAGCATTTGGCTGCCAAAAAATGCTTGAGTTTGTAGACTCATTGCGCACAGCAATGTTAACAAAATTTTCGCTTTCATTACAATCTCTCCATTTTTTAATTTTAAAATTTTCTGTAAAAACTAATAGTATCTCCGCCTGATGCATGTTTTTTTCTATGCAATCCAAAAGCATGATATAAAGATATTTGTTTTTCTGTATGAAAAACATTATTTAATGTTGCAGAAATCTGTGTTGCCTCACGATTATATTTCCTAAGCTCTTCAATAATTTTTTCAATAATTATTTTTCCGTAAAAATTATCTTTTAATGCTAAAAAATTTATTTTTATTTCAGTAGATTTTTTTTCATAGATTACTATTCCAACTAATGCACTATCAACCCATATTCCAAATCCATCATTTTGAACTATAGTTTTTATATGCATTGGTGCATAATATTGACCTAATCTCTGCATTTCACTTTCTAGAATTTTAGCTTCTTTAACATTAATAAATTGAATATCTACTTTCACTTCAGATGCAGCCGCTGCACCTTCAGATGCCCCTTCTGTTGCATCTTCTAATTCTGCTAATCGCGCTTGTTCACCTGTTGTAGTAAAGTCAGATCCTGCAAAACTCAATGCATCATCTTCTGCTGCGCCAGCTGCTCCAGCGTCTGCTACTGTTTTTCGTTTTGCGTTTATAAAAAAATCTTCATCAGCCTGACCTTCTCCATTGTCAAATAAACTTGTAGCTGTAACGCTCGTAGCGCCTGCTCCTGATGCTCGTGGTGTTGCATCTGGTCTTAATGGTGTGCTTACTGGTGATGGTTGTGGTGTTGTATCGTCTGACTCTTCGTCTGAATGACTTTGATCTGTAGCGCTTGCAGCTCCTGCTCCTGATACTGATGGCATTCTCGTTGATGATGCCGCTGATGACTCTTGCATTAATGACATTTCAAAATTAGTTTCTCTAGGTTCTTTAAAACCAAATTTTTTATAGATCGCTCTTTGTTGCTCTTTTATGCCACTAAACGTTATGCCAAAAAAATTTGCTTCTAATTTGATTATAGTTGGATTATCATTTTTAATTTTTTGAATAATGTTTTTATAATTTTGATCAGTACATAAATTTTTATACAAAACAAACATAAGTATTTTTAATATTGAAGAATTAGAAGCTTTTTCACCAATTAAAACTCCAACTGTTTTTTCACCTATCATTATTTTAAAACCATAACAACCTTGTCCACATCTAGTGCAATACTCTAAACAACCAACCGAATAAATTTTTTCTCCAATCTTCAAATATTGTAGACGTTCACGCAAAACATCTTCTGTTACACTAACACTATAATCTATAGCTTCAAATGTAATGTCATCTAAAGATTCAAACGTATCAAAATCATCAAATGCATCCGGAAAACTCTCTAACAGAGCTGCAAATTCATCTTGAACTTCTTCGCGAACAGCATCTTCAGTAGCTCCTCCAGTTGCTGTTGCATCTCCATGACCAGCAGGAGTTGCTGAAGTAGCTGTTGTTGTAGCCGCAGAACTTGTTTTTATATATTTTTTATATAACCAATAACTGATGCCACAAACTGCTGCCACTGTTGCAACTGCAACTGGATGCTCTTTGCAAAATGATGCTGTTGCTGTCCATGCTGTAGATAACATTTGACTGCCAAAAAATGCTTGAGTTTGTGAGGTGATCGCGCAAAGCAATGCTAATAGTATTCTTACTTTCATTATATTCTCTCCATTTTTTTAATTATTATTTTTAGCTTTTATTCTGCTGATTCTTCTTCGCTAATTGATATTATTACTACTTTTTTTCTCGCCAATTCTATTGCGCGTTGTTTTCTTGCTAAAAGCGCTCTTTTTCCTCTGTTTTCTAACTTTATTGTTAATTGCTTGAATCGCGCGTTTCTTTTTAGTCTTTCTCTTTCTAAAGCTGCAGTCATTACTTTCGCATCATACTCAATAATAAAATCAACAAAAGCTACTAAAGCTACTGGATATTCAATAGCTTTTTCTGCATCTGTAAGTCTTGTCATATCAATTTCATCTACAATTGGTTCTGTTGTTACGATTTGCGAAGGTGCTGCAGCAATAATTAATTGCTGTGCAACAGAAAAAGCATAATTTCTTAAAACGATACTATTAGGAAATGTATTGCGATATTGATCAATGATTGGGCTTATTGCATCTTGTATATATGCAACACAACCTAAGAAAGCATCTTCACAAACAGATGTACGCACATTGTTCGCTTGCAAAAGCAATCCTAAAGACAAAATTATTCCTACCTTTTTCATAATAACCTCCATTATTAGTATTAAACTTATTTTTTTATAAGCTTAACTTTTATATATTTCTAATTGAAATTATATACGAAAAGTATAGTTTGTCAAATTACACAAAAATAAGCCTTACGAGCTTAATCTTCTTGTTTTTTTGTAGATACTGCGACTTTTTTAATTGTTTTTTTAGGCTTTGCGTCAGGAGAAAGACTTTGCAATTTTTTAACTTCTGCTGGTGTTAAAAATCTCCAATCACCAAGCTTAACTCCTTTTGTTGTTAAGCCTGCAAAAGAGACTCGTTCAAGTTTTTTAACGGTATAACCAAAACTTTCGAAAATACGGCGCACAATTCGATTGCGACCGCTATGAATCGTCACATAAGCACTTTTTGCATCATAGGCTTGTTTAATGTTATCAACACGGGCTGGACCATCTTTGAGAAACACACCTTTTTTAATTTTAGCTATATGATCGAGCGATAAATCTTCTTTTAATTTTATAAGATATAATTTAGGAACAGATAAACGAGGATGCGCTAAAATATGCGCTAATTGCCCATCATTAGTCAAAAGCAAAACACCCGTCGTATCATAGTCCAATCGACCGATTGGATAGACTCTACTTTTAATTTCTTTGCCCAAAAGATCCATGACTGTTGGTCTATTAAACTGATCATCCATCGTTGTTACGTAGCCAGTAGGCTTATTCAAAAGAACATAGGATAAAGATTCAGGCTTTACAATAATTTTTTTATAGCGAACTGTATCTTTTTCTTGAACAGTATAACTCAAGTCTGTCATAGGCCAATGATTAATTGTTATATCACCTGATTTAATAAGCTCATCAGCCTTGCGACGTGAGCATAATCCTGATTGGCAGAGGTAAGCGTTGAGACGAATGTTTTTCATAAATTCCTTGCAAAAACTTCTAATTGAATTATAATGACAATGTATTCAATGTTGAAAGTATTTTTTCTTTTGAATATAACGTAAAAAATGGAAATTTTAAAATGGGGTTTAATAATGAAGAAGTATACCATATTTTTATTATGTGCGACACACATAGTAACAACACATGCATCAGTAGGCATTTATGCGCGTGCTGGTTTACAAAGATTACGCTCAGGATTCCAAACTATGTCCTCTCAATTAAAAAGTTCAATCATACCTAAAAGCAGACGTACCTTTATGACTGACTCTCGTTATAGTGCAATGCAAGCATTATATTCAGGAAACAGAATTGAAACTCAAAATGCCGCTGAAATTGCTGCTTATCTTGCTTTTCATAGATTCGATATTTGGCAAGAAGCTATAAAACGTAATGATCTTGAATCATTAACAAAAATGGCTGACCTGACAACAGGATTATTAAAAAAAGATCAAAATGGCGCAAAATTATTATACGAAGCAGTAGAAGCAGGCAACCCAGACATCGTTCGATTTCTCATCGCTAAATGTGGCGTAAATCCAAATGAACTAGATTCTGAAGGCAGAACACCTTTAACACACGCAGTAATGCAGGGTAAGCAAGGTGCTATGATGGCTAACCTTCTTATCGAAGAAGGCGCTGATGTTAATCTTCCTGACAAAAATGGCACAACTCCTTTAATTGCAGCAATAAGTAATAACAAGGGTAGTTATGATTGTGTCAGATTACTTCTAGATAATGGCGCTAGAATTAATGAACGCGGACAAGGGGGAAGACCTGCACTCTTTAGAGCTGCTCGATTAGCAAAAAATGGTCCTGAAGGCGCTGAAGCTCTAAAAATTTTTAAAGAATTATTACTACGGAATGCAAACATTACGCTTATCGACGAACAAGATAAAACAGTTTTACATATTCTTACCATGTGGGATAACCATACAGAAGCTCTTGAAATTTTAAGACAATATAAAACAATTTTAAACATTAATGCTTTTGATGATCATGGAAAAACAGCTTTACAATACGCCGCAGAACGTGGTGATCTTGCTGCTGTTAAAATCCTTGTATATGGATTTAGAGTCGATATCAACGCTCAATGGAATCGTTGGACTCCAACAGCTTTAACACTTGCAGAACAGCGTCAACATCAAAAAATAACAGAATACCTTCGTGACCGAGGCGCAACCAAAAAATTTGATTTTACAAAAATAGGCCTTACAGAAAGACGCGTTACTGGAGGAATTTTAATAACTACAGTCGTTACATTGATAAAATTATTTTCGACATTATTTTAATACACTTTGTGTACTCATTCTTTTTTTTGTAAACTACACTTCATTAACTTTCTAAAAAAACCAAAGACTAACAAATGACTGCAAAACAGACTCCTTTAATGCAATCTTATTGGGACATCAAAAACCAATACCCCGAAGAGCTCGTCTTTTTCCAAGTTGGAGATTTTTTTGAACTCTTTTTTAATGATGCACAAAAAGCTGCTGCATTTTTAGGAATCACGCTCACAAGACGCGGCAAAGATGCTTTAGGAAATGATATTCCTTTGTGCGGCGTTCCTGTTCACACGATTGATCATTATTTACAAAAATTAATCAAGGGTGGCTTTTCTGTTGTTATGTGCGAGCAACTTGAACAAGCAACTCCGGGAAAGTTAGTAAAACGAGGAATCACGCGCGTCTTAACTCCAGGAACTTTAACTGACGAAACACTACTTGCGCAATCAAAAGCTTCGTACCTGCTTACCTTTATACCCTATCAAAAAAACTGCTGTCTGCTTTTTACCGAACTCATGACTGCTCAGCTTTATGTAACTGAATGCTCTTTAGAAACACTCAAATCACTCGAAACAGAACTGGCTCGCTTTTTCCCTGATGAAATACTTTTGGTAAAAGAATCTGCAAGTGTTATGTTTCAGAACCTTTTTAAAAAACAGGGCTATCATACTTCTTTAATCGATACGCCCCTTGCATCAGATATTTGGATACAAAAACAATTCAAAGAATCAGAACAAAGCGTCATTACAAATCATGCAATTTTTAAAAAAGCTCTGGATGCTTTGTATACGTATTTTATCAAACATAATAATCAAAAAGCACTTGCGGAATTTACGTCCATTCATTTTTACAATCCGGAAGATTTTGTAGCACTGGATGCTGCAACGTTAAAAAATCTTGAAATTTTAAAAAATAATTATGATGGCACAGAAAAACATACGCTTGCTGCAACTTTAGATAAAACAGCAACAGGCATGGGTTCTCGATTACTTAAAAAATGGATTGTTCGTCCCTTGCTCGATCAAAAGGTGATTGAACAACGGCTCGATGTCGTTGAGTATATAAAAAAAAGCCCTCGCCTTCTTTTTGATCTGCAAAAACTTTTAAAAAATAGTGGCGACCTTGAACGAATTGTCGGCAGAATTGCTTTACAAAAAGCGCGTTTTGATGATTATCTGAATCTTTTAAAAACATTATATTTAACGCCAGACATTATCAATTTATCAGAACATACGCCTGTATTTTTTAGTTCATTTGCTCTTTTTAAAAATACATTTGAACAACTTAAACATCTTTTACAAAACGCATTGAATGACAATCCTGCACAAGAATGGCTCATCAAACCAGGATTCAGTCAAGAACTTGATCAAATACGATCATTGGTTTTAGAAAGTCATCAAGCATTACAACGTTTAGAAAAACAAGAGCAACAAGCAACTGGTATTACTTCTTTAAAAATTCGCTATACAACGATTCACGGCTACTATATAGAAATTACGCACGCAAATGCCGCACTTGTTCCTGCTCATTACAAACGACAGCAAACGTTAGTCGGAAAAGAACGGTATATGTGTCAAGAGCTGCAAGATTTGCAACAGGATATTATACGTGCGCAGAACGAAATTACTCATAAAGAAAAAGAGATCTTTCAAATCGTTATCCAATCAGTGCAGCCCTATAAACAACAACTAAGAGCGCTCGCGCACGTGCTTGCACAGCTTGATGTTTTAACATCCTTTGCTCTTTCTGCCTATGAATACGATTATACAAGACCAACATTTAATGCATCACGCAATATCATCATAAGCCACGGCAAGCATCCCGTAATTGCGCACGCATTAGGAGCATCTTTTGTACCGAATGATGGCGCCCTTACTGATGCAGAGTCGCTATGGATTATCACTGGTCCTAATATGGGCGGCAAATCAACTTTTTTGAGGCAAATGGCATTGATCCCTTTGATGGCTCAGTGCGGATCGTTTGTTCCTGCACAAAAAGCAGATCTTTTTTTACTCGATGCTATTTTTACCAGAATCGGTGCAAGCGATAATTTAGCGCAGAGCAAAAGTACCTTTTTAATAGAAATGGAAGAAACAGCCTACATTTGCAACTATGCAACCAAAAAAAGTTTAATTATTTTAGACGAAATTGGACGAGGAACGAGTACGCATGATGGCCTAGCCCTTGCGCAAGCTATCGTTGAACATATTCATGAATCAATCGGCGCACGAACACTTTTTGCAACACATTATCATGAATTAACTGCGCTAGAAGGAACATTGCACGGCGTTGTAAATTATCACGCTGCAAGCAAAGCCACTGAATCTGATATTACTTTTTTGCATACGTTAATCCCCGGAGCCGCTGCATCAAGCTATGGCCTTGCAGTTGCAAAGCGCGCTGGACTTCCCGATTCAGTGATTAAAAAAGCTCATCTTCTTGTAAGAAATTTTACAAATAATAGCCCAAAGCCAATTCCACAGCACGAAACGCCACAAAACATCTATCCAACGCACGTATTCTCTGATACAGTATACAAGGTTTTAACCTCTATTGATTATGATAATCTATCGCCAAAAAAAGCTTTTGATATTTTATGGGACCTAAAAAATATACATGAGTTCTCGTCATCCTCAGGAACGAAGTGACGCAAGGATCTAGACTTAGAGGCGAAAAACAAGCCGAAAAAAATTATCTCTAAGCTTAAACAAAAACAAAAAATCTATTTCTAATAAAGTTTTTGACAAAATATATAAATCGTGTATTATTTACAATAGAAATATTTTACAATATAGGCTCATAAAGGAAGTTATATGAAGAATAAAAAAATCTTATTGATGGCATGTTTATTGTCATTACAAACGTTAATACATGCTGCAGAAGAATTGTTAGCCTTAGTCGCAGTAAAACCTGTCGCAAAACCTGCAGGTGTTGTGACAAAAAGTAATGAACTTGTTAAATTTTTACAAAAAATGCAAAGTGGTGCATTACGCAACGAGCCTCGCTTTCATCCTATAATAAAACAATTAGATAGCGCTCAATCGAACAGCCCTTTAGCTTTAGTTGCACCATTATCTAATGAAAATACATCTTCAATAACCATGCCATCAATCACAGAAATTACAACACAAGACAGAGCAACACAAACTGATCGAAATATGCTCGCTATTCAATCAACAGAAGATGCTCTAGAAGGACTCAAAGGCATTCATCTAACTCAACTAACTACAAAACAAGTTGAATTAGATAGCGCACAAGCAACATTTCTTCAACAAATACAGGCACGCGACCAGACATTAAGAAATAAAGAAGAAATGCTTACTGCTGAGCAACAAAGAGCTACTCAACTTGAAAGTAATCTTGCAGTACGCAATGAAGATATACGAATCCTGATAGCCCAACACAGAACAGAACGTGACGCCACTACTGATGTAAATAACGCAGCACTAAGAGCAAAAGATGCTGAAAAACAAACAGCACTAAGAGCAAAAGATGTGGAAATAGCAAGAGCAAAAGAAGCTCTTATAGCACAACAAAAAACACTTGAAGAAACGCAAACTACTGCTACTGCGAGACAAATAAGAATTGTTGCTTTAGAAAAAACATTAGAAACTAAAGAAGAACAAAATGTCGAGGCAATGGCTACTTTAGAAGAAACACAAAGAGAACACAGAACTACTTTAGAAGAAACACAAAGAGAACACAGAACTACTTTAGAAGAAACACAAAGAGAACACAGAACTACTTTAGCACAAACTGAACAAGCTGCTCAAAACGCCCACAGAAGCATGACAAACAGATTCTTAGGATTAGGCGCTGGACTTGGCGTTTTCACTATTGGTCGCAGCATTTTTTCTACCGTTATGCCATCATTAGCTGATAGCACCGCAGCAAAAATTGCAACTGGATTAGCTGCTGCAACAGGAGCTTGGTATCTAGGTAAAAGTTGGCCATCAGTAACAATGCCTTCGTTTAAAAAAGTAGCAACGTGCGGCGCAATACTTGGCGCAAGTTTATTCAGTGGTCTTAGTGGAAACTTTGATGGAATGGGCCTTAGATTGCTTACTGGCGCTACACTTGGCGCTGGAGCTGCATGTTTTGGACGCGTATGGACCGCAAGACAAGAAGCTACTGAAGGAAGAAACTTTGCATAAGCAATTACAATATTAAATTTTTAATTTACAAAAAATAAAGGCAGTCTTTTTAAAAACTGCCTTTATAGCTAAAAACCTTCAGCTTAAAACTAATAATTCATCTTCGAGATCGTCATCCTGAGGCGCGATCCAAGCGCCGTGAGGATCCATCAGCCGTCGCGCAAAGCGCTATGGCCAGATGTCGCGCCATAGCGAAACGAAGACGGACAGACTTCGAAGAATCAAACTTTTCGCATCAACACAAAACAAAAACATATAAAAGAATATTAACAATCAGACCTATCTTTATAATTCTATATCATAACAAGATACTATAAAACTGTTTATACCTCGAAGTCTGGATCCTTGCGTCACTTCGTTCCTGAGGATGACGAGAGTTATAGCATGTTTTTAAACACGATATTTTTTTAAGCTGAAGGGTTCTTGCTTTATAAATCCTGGATCCTCACGGCGCTTGGATCGCGCCTCAGGATGACGAGAATTCGAGAATTTTTTTAAAAATTATTAACTTTTTTTTCTAAGCTGATGGCGTTATACTATAATAAAAATAAAGGCAGTCTTTTTAGAAACTGCCTTTATTTTTTTGTCTATTTTTAACACTTTATTTTATTTACCGATAGACTCAATACGAATAACGGTAATTAATTGACGGTGACCTTTTTTGACGCGAGATTTTTTGCGACGACGGAAATGAAAGACTATAAGTTTAGGACCTTTCATCTGTTTAACAATAGAAGCTTTGAGTGATGTTTTAAGTAATGGTTGGCCAACTTCATATTTTTGGTCACCAGTCTTACGAAAAAGCACTTCAGAAAATTCTACCGTATCTCCTGCTTCCCCTTCTATTTTCTCAATAGCTACTGTTTTGCCTTCAATAGCCTGATACTGTTTCCCGCCTGTCTTAAAAATTGCGTAACGATCAAATTCTGTAACAACTGACATTTTTGCATATCCTCGTTTTTTAAAAAAACTTAATTTAAAGTAGTCATCATACCACAGCTTTTACCGTCTGTCTTTTAAAATTGAAAAAAAATGATTTTTTTATATGCTATTAAAGAATTCTATGCAAAAATCAAAATTATTAAAAGGAAGTATCGCATGCGATTTATCAGCTTATTATTCTTATCGTTAAGCTTATTTTTTGCACCTTTGCGCCCTGCCGATCTTGTTATGCTTCTCGATGAAGTGTACGAAGCTCAACAGTACTGGTCGAACCTTGCAGCAACGAATAGAGCCTATTTTTGGAAACAACCATTGACTGCTTTTACTTCGTGCTTTAACACGCGTTCATGGCAAAATACGATTAAAAAAAATCAAGCAATCTTAGCACAGCAAGAAATTGATCTTATTTCTCAACTTGCTGATTATTATGGAAGCGATAGCAAAAAGCCTTTTACGTGCGATGTTGCAACACTTGCCAAACAAAAAAAACTTTTAAAAAAACATGGCATTCCACAACATTTTGCCAGAAAATGGATAAAATATATCGGCGCAGGAGCATTGATTACCGGCTTTGCTGCGTATCTTTCTTATTTTTATACGCATTATACCCTCTTTGTGATCGATCCAAATGCACCTTCCCTTGAAGCAACCTTTGAAGATGATTGTCCTTTTTTAGGACATGATTATGTTCGTTATAATGATGGCAAGCAATTTTTACAAGTTAAAAATGATCAGATCGAAATTGCAAAAACCTATTTTGCTGCAAAGCAAGTTGCCTATACGATACAAAATCCTGAAATGCAATTAAGTTTTTATAACACAAAAGGACAATCAAAATTTTATGAATTTATCGATATCCACGGCATTGCACCTTTTAAAAAAATTATTAAAATTTTAAAAAACGAATCTTCACATGACACTCCTATGCTTTCTACCGACACGCAACATGATCAAAAGGTTTTCGAAGAACAATTAACGAATGTTTTAAAGGATGGATTACAATTCAAAGAATTTGCGCCAACAATCGAAACGTTAACACAGGGCAGATCGCTCGATACACTATCGTTTCCCGAAAAGAAAAATATTTTTACCGCGCTTTTTTTTCATGCAGGGCAGATAATGCCGGTAATGTTAAAAGATGGCCTTGCTGTATTTTCTGATCTTATCAAAAGCACGCAAAACGCCGAAATCCCTAACGGGATCGCTATTCCACACATTCCTACCTTTACATTTGATGCTCAAAAAGATGCATCACGCGCAGAAGCTGAAACACCTCAAGCAGAATCTTTTGTTGCTGCGCATAGTTCCATAGCAAAAGAAATAACTTCACGCATTAAACAGAGCCACGAAACAACAGCTCGTATTCATCAAAAGTTTCAACAAATTAAAGATGGACACGAACCGGAAGCTCAAGCTGTAGCGCGAACACGACAGCCACAACTGCCTATCACTGTTTCGCCACCAAGTTGGTCAACTCCAGAAGTTATTCAAAATATTAATCGCACGCTTGCAAACGCACAACCAATTTTAGAAGATATTGATGACACATTATCGGAAGTGCAAACAATGATTCCACCGACAAAAAAGATCATTCAACAATTAAACGAAGATGTTTTACCACAGATAACGCAAGGCATGCAGCAAACAAACAGCCTACTTTTATTGTTCCAAAATAGCCTGCATTATATCAGCACCATTTCTGAAAATCATTATCCTGACCTTTTTTCTTTTATTTATAAAATTGCTTTACTGCGTATTCAACAGCGTGATTTACAAGCAGCTGCCGCTATGCATAAAATGAGCGTCATCGTTGAACAGGCAAAATTAAATTTAGAATTGAGCGCAACGATTCCTTTGCTCATTGCTACTTTTATTGGCTACAAAACATGTTCAGAGATTTATAATCTTGTAACCAATAAAAATTTTGCAAAAAAAATGAAAAAAGACATTATACTTTTTCAGCTGCTTTTAAATAAAAATCGCTACAAATCGCTCGATTTTTTAAACAGTGATGTTGAATATTGTGGACTTTCGTTTTATCGAATCACAAAACTTCAAAAATATATAAGCGCTCTTTCTTCAGAACATCAAAATGCCTATCAACAGTACCTCGAAGAGCTGCAAAAAAATACTTTGAATCCTGAACAAAAACTTATAATTCTAGACTGTCTTTTTAAAGAATTTAGTTTTTTACAATAAACTTTGCATTACAAAAAAGATTACCTGTCTCTCACCATATATCGCGCACTCATAATAATTACATTGACAAATAATGCAAATAGCGTACCATTTGCCGTTGGATATTTACTTTTTTTTCAAAAGGATTTTTATGAAAAAACAGATTACAACAATAATGTTTTTGCTCGCTTTTTCGTTCAGCAATAAAATAATGAGTGCTGCCGCAGGAATGGTCGCGCATAGACAAGAAATTCTGCCAGTAATCGCTGCAACAAATTGGATAGATGCTGTAGGAGGAAGACAAAATTGTCAACCAGCATACACAGATGATGCGCTTGTACGTCCACCTGATCATCTATTAGTAGCCAGAATACGTCGAAATAGAGCTTACGTTTCAGCCTTATATTTAGACACATTACTCGAATTAAGACGCACATCAGAGGCATTACAAAAATCACAATCCGATCGATTACAATTAATACAACAAATGACAGCTCTACAAGCACAACTTCAAGCTGAAAGAGCTGCTGCTCAAGGCGCATTACACACATACGATGCTGAAAGAAGAACTCTTATAGCAAGAATTCAAAGCACCGAAGCAGAAATAGCGCAATTAAAGGCAGACATAACACAATTAAGAAGTGATATAGAGGGAGCACGAGGAGATCGTGATGGAGCAAGAAAAGATCTAATAGAAACAAGAATGGAGCGCGACAGCTTTCGAAAAGAACGTGATGATTTGCAAGCAATATTAGCTACTCGCAACGAAGAATTAGAACTAATAAAGCGCTCGATTAGTATTCACGAAGACATTAAGCTTGGTCTAGAAAGAACCATTAGCGCTCTTGAAACTGAAGTCGCAACAAAAAAAGCTACAATTACAGGAATAGTTAGTCGCATGCGATACGCTATCGGAGAACCAACATTACATGCTCAAGATGCCGCTTGGTTATTCACAGGAAATCGAGCTGGCGCACTTCCTTTAGAGTAAATTCTTCAACCTTAGAAATTTTTCAAAAAATACACTACAACTCTCGTCATCCTCAGGAACGAAGTGACGCAAGGATCCAGACTTCGAAGTATGAAGCTTTTTATACCAAAAAAGAACATATTAAAAATCAAACTTGTCTTTAGAACGCTATATCAAATAAAATACGATAAAACTTTTTATGCCTCGAAGTCTGGATCCTTGCGGTCGCCTTGCTCCCTGAGGATGACGAGAGTTCGAAATTTTTTTAAAAAAGTTATTAATTTTTTTATTTTTAAGCTAAAAGTTTTAACCTTAGAAATTAAAAAAAACGTTAATAATTTTTTCTGTTATTAACGTTTTTTTTATTGCATTACGCCATATTTGAATAAACGTTTTGAATATCTTCAAGCTCGTCAAGCGCTTGTAAAAAATCTATCGCTTTTTGTTCATGTTCAACATCGGGACTGACAGGATCTTTTGCAAGCCATTCAATTTCAGCATGTTCAACTTTGATGCCTGCTGCTGTCATTGCTTTTTTAACATCTTCTAATGCTTTGATGCCCGTTGTGACGATAAACAAATCTTCATCTTTTACGATGCTATCAACATCAAACTCTAGCAATTTTTCGAGCAACTGGTCTTCTGTTAATGTTCCAGTTCCTTTAATAACCCCTTTAAGACTGAACATCCAGTTAACTGTTCCTGTTTCTCCAAGGCTGCCGCCTCTTTTAGAAAATGCGTGACGCAATTCTGCAATAGCTCTATTTTTGTTATCCGTTAACATTTCAACCATCACGGCAATGCCGCCCGGACCATATCCTTCGTACATATGTTGTTCATATGAAACGCCAGGAAGCTCTCCTGTGCCTTTCTGAATAGCACGTTTAATATTTTCTTGCGGCATATTAATATGTTTTGATTTTTCAACAAGCGTACGCAATCGAGGATTTGCATTAATATCACCGCCGCCATCACGAGCAGCAACGGTTATTTCTTTAATAATTTTTGTAAAAGCCTTACCGCGCAGTGCGTCTTCTTTTGCTTTTTTGTGTTTAATATTAGCCCACTTTGAATGACCTGACATGGCTCTATCCTTATACTTATAAATGCTATACTATTGTATTTTGTCCAAAATATTTCTTTTGTAAAAAGGGTAACTTTTTATAAGGAATCTGTCGACCTCTTGGTGTTTTTTCGAGATATCCTTTGCGCAATAAAAATGGCTCATAGACCGTTTCTAATGTTTCTTTATCTTCTGCAATCAACGATGCTAACGTTTCTAAACCAACTGGACCACCATTAAAATGTTCTAATAATTTTAATAAAATAAGATTATCGATCATCGTTAATCCTTCCTGATCAATTCCTAAAAAAGCGAGCGCTTTGTGCGTCATTTCTTGATCAATTTCTGCAAGCCCTTGCACTTGCGCAAAATCTCGAACACGTCGTAAAATTTTTTTTGCAATTCGTGGTGTACCGCGAGAACAGACCGCTATTGCAAAAGCCGCTTGCTGCGTAATGCGTACATGCAAAAAACTCGCTGCTTGAGAAATGATTTTTTCTAATTCCGCATCAGAATAAAAATCAAGCCGTTCTGTGATACCAAATCTTGTTCGCAAGGGCGCAGAAATTTTTCCCGACTGTGTTGTTGCGCCAATTAATGTGAATGGATTGATTGGTAAATTAATTGATTTTGCACCCGGCCCCTGCCCAATGATCACATCAACACGAAAATATTCCATCGCTGTATATAAAATTTCTTCAACATGCATAGGCATACGATGAATTTCATCAATAAATAAAATATCTTTTGGTTCTAAACTAGAAATAATAGAAACTAAATCTCCCGTTCTTTCCATCATCGGACCGCTACAAATTTTAATTCCAACACCTAAAACATGCGCCATAATTTGCGATAGCGTGGTTTTTCCAAGTCCAGGAGGACCAAACAAAAGCATATGATCAAGTGCTTCGTTACGCATTTTTGCAGCATGCGTATATACTTTTAATTTTTCTTTTAAAACTTCTTGTCCAAGATAGTCATCAAAAGTTTTTGGAATAAAATCATAACTCTGTTCTTCTGCAGAAGGAGTTTCTTGTAAAAAAATTAAATCTTTTTCGATTGAATGCTTCATTCCGCCTTCTTTACCTAACACTGTTTACTTACGAATGTACGATAAACAGTATACAGAAAAAAACATATGCTTTATATTTTAAAAAAATAGCATATAATGTTTTTCAAATATAAATGATTTTACAAATAATACTTATTGCGTATGAATTTTTTTTTACGTTAATGTACTATAAAAGGAAAGATATTATGATTATTATTCTTATGTTATTGTTAAATACGTGTCTATTAAAAAGCGCTGCAAATCCTGAAACACAACTTTCGCTTCGAACTGCAGATCAATTAGCTGCAGATCAAAAATTAGCTCTTTTTCTTCGAAAATTTTCACGAAAAAGCATTATCGAACTCACCGCAGCAAATCAATTACGCATTGCCGCAGCGAATAAAGGTGACAAGGAAGAAATAGAACAAGCTAGGCGCCACTATATACAAACCGTAGCGTTAATGCCAGAAATTCTGGCTATTCCAGGTGCATCAGAAGGAATAAGCAAAGAACTTTCAGGGGAAGCAAAAATAGCACTTGAAGCAGAAATAGCAGAATCAAAAGATCAACAAAAATTTCTTCATCCAAGACTTGCTCCAAGACTTGCGCATCCGCATGCTCTTGCTTCAGTTTATCCTCCTGGACATATTCCTCCTACTTATGTCACTATTTATCCTAGACCTTACCCTGGAACTTATGCTCCTGCTTATGTCGCTGCTTACCCTGAAGCCCCTGCTTACAATCCTACTTATGTCGCTGAAGTTATGCATCAACAAGGTCATCCTTTTGTTTTACCGGCTTCAAGTTTGCCTGTTCCATTACAGACTACAACCTTTGTTCCTGGTCCAATTTTTCGTGCCGTTGGTCCCGCATTACCTCTCGCCCCTGCTTATGGATTAACCCATGCTGCTCTACCAGACTACAGAACAATAACAAAAGAACAATTTAGAAGCTTACCCGAAGAAGAACAAATTACTATCTTACCCAAAGAAGAAAAAAGGGAAGTATATGAAGATATATTCAAAACAATAGATCAGGAGGGACTAGCAGAGAATCCTAATGTTGACCATTATTATAATCGCGATACCTTTAAATTTTCATGTCCATGCGGCAAAGTCATTGGGTGCGGAAAAAACCATAATAAAGCAAAAGTTACAGCACATTTAAGAACAGCGCATCTACCCGATAAAAAATTCAATTGTTTGGCACCAAATTGTAGCCGAAAATATGCTTGCATAGCAACACTAAACTTGCATATTCTTTCTCATCACCCAGAAGAAAGAGAAAAAAAGAGAAAAAAAGAGAAAAAAAATGTTCTTGACTCGTTGGCTAAACATGCTCCTAAATTTTTAGAAGCTTTAACCGAAAGCGATAGAAAAGCGTTATCGAAATGATAAAAATCTTCAGCTTTAAATAATAGTTCATTAGTGGCAAAGCATGTACTTTATATTCTCAAAAAACAATGCACCGTAAAAGAAATATCGTATGATTATTATCCTTCTGCTATTCATGCATGCATGCCCATTAAAGAGCGCCACAGGCTTTGAGCCACAACTTCTGTCTCAAGCTACAGAACAAGAAACAACCTATCAAGCCAAACTAAAAAAAACACGCACTACTATTATGAATGCAATCGCCACAGGAGCGCTACCTCAAGACGCTACAAAATGGTTAGAAGAAGATCCAACGATACTAAAATTAGTTCTTTTTCTTCAAAAATTTTCACCAGACAGCATTGCCACACTCACCGAAGCAAATCAATTACGCATTGACGCAGAGAATAAAGGTGACAAGAAAGAAATAAAACAAGCTGAACTCAACTATGTACGCACCGTAGTATTAACAAAAGAAATTAAAGCTATTCCAACTGCATCAGTAGAAATAAGCGCAAAACATTTAGGGGAAGTAGAAACAGCACTTATAGCTCAACAAATCGAACTTGAACAAAAATTAGCAGAATCACAGGCTCAACTTCAAAGACTTGCGCAAGAACGCGCGCAAGAAGCTACTGCTGCACCTACTTATCTGCATGCTTCTGCAGCTGATGCTTTTACATTCACGCCATTCGTGATGGATGATCCATTGGATCCGCTCAGTTCTTTAGCATTGAGTCCTCAACTTCCATTACCTGCAGGCTCTGCATCTTCACCGGCTTCAAATTTAGCTTCTCCATTACAGACTCCTATACAGACTCCTAGACAAAGCGCTACAACTTTTGCTCCTAGTCCCATTTTTTCTACTGCTCATTCAACAGCGACTTCGTTAGCCGCTGCCCCCGCATTATCTCTTGTCAAAGCTCACAATCCAGCTCACACAGCATCCAGAGCATATGACGCACCTCAAAGAAATGTGCACTGCACGCATGCAGGTTGTTTTGCAACATTCAAAAACTTTACAATCCTAAATGCACACATTAATTCTTGTCACGCAACACAACCTAACTCAGCACAAAAACATCAAGCTAGTGCTATACCTACTGCGTTACCGCCTCCTACAGCACAAACCTACTAAGGAAGAATTTGATAAGCTTCAATCATTGGCTACATATTCTCCTTCATTTTTAAGAAAAGAAGATTGTGAAAAATTATCTGCGGGCAAAGCATTATATCAAAGAACACTCTCATTGTGATCAAAAAACACACAACAAAATATAGACTTTATAAAGTATTTTTGTATAATTAATTCAATTTAAAAATTAATTAATAGAAAGATTGTTATGATTATTATTTTGCTAGTATTCAGTTTATTGTCATGCAAAATATCTTTTTGCATGAATCAAAGTCTTCCTTATCATTTAAGCCTAGAATTAGCTGAGCTAGAATCAGAAGTTATGCAAACATCAACAAATACTGTGCCAACAGAAGCTACTGAACAAGCTGCCGAACAAGATGAAATTGCAATAGGGCATCCTACAGACCATATTACACCAACAACACACAGTTTGCATGCTCAACTTAAACCACAAATGCATCAAACTCCACAAGAATCCATAGAATATTGGGAGTCAGGACCACATTCTTCTCAAAGAGTAACATGTATTTTTTGCGTAAATCCACGTACTTTTCAAAATACGCGTAATTATAAGAGACACCTTGCCTCAGCACATAAAGCCCAATCAAAAAAAAGCTTATTTCAAACTTTCTGTTGTGAATTTTGCGAAAAAAACATATTTAGACTTGATCAACTCGATAAACATTTACAAAGAATGCATACAGATGAAAAACAAATAAAATGTACTGCTTGCAATGAATTATACATTGGTGATGAAAGAGCTAAGTTACATAAAGATTCAGATAAACATGAAAAAACGCTGCGCCGTTTATCAATAACAAATCGCCCTGATTCAGATATTTTTGTACATTTAATTTCAAGCGCTCTTCTGAAATCTTCAAAATCAGTTCGTCCATCAAAAATAACAACTCGTCCAGGGGCTCAAAAATTAGAAACAAAGAAAAGTAAAAAAACATGATTATTATTTGTATCTTGCTTTTAAACACCATATTTTTACAAGGCGCTGAAGCAGAATCTTTACCCACAGAACAAGCACAAAAAAGTCAAATTAAACCAGCACCCGGTCAATTTTTTATGCCAAGCATAGAAAAAAGAAGGCAAAATCCAAAACCAATTCCAAAACCAATTACCGAATTGCCTCCTGCACGCGTTGTTCCTCCTGCTGATTTACCGCCTAACCCTGTATTTTTGCCTGAACCACTTAGTGATGAAATAGAAGAACAACTTAAAAAGATTCAAAAAGAAATAGATCTTACAAAAAGTCTACCAAGGCCATTACAATATTTATGTCCTTTTTGTTCATGTACTTTTGCTAACGGAACACCTAACCCAATTAGAGCAGATAGAGCGAAATACCTAAAGCATTTAAACACACATTGCAACGCTCTTGCAAGCGGTTATGAAAGAACTAGGCACCACCATCAATGCCCAGATTGCGATAAAAAATATTCTTCTAGCCAAGCCCTTGCTCAACACCAAAAGACACATCCTAAATCTAAACAAAAAAGTAAAAAATCGGTTTAGAAAAAAAGCTACTAAAATTAAAATTGTTATAAAAATTTTAATTTTTAAGCTAAAATTTCATGCTATAGATTTATTTTTCTATTAGCGTATAATATATATTAAAAAGAAAAATAAATTTAACGAAAGAAATTTTTTATGAAAAATATTACAATATTAATCACGCTTAGTTTATTGTGTTTTCAAAGTTCATCTATATTAAGCGCTTCTCAAAATACCTCTGCCGTTTCAAGCAAAACACCATCTTGTTCTTTTTGTGTTGCTACTTTTTTTACAAAAAGCGCCTTACATGCTCATATGCAAAGTAAGCATCCAGCACCAAAACTTTCACGTTTAGATAGTAGAATAGTAAGCCATAGACCAGTAGGCAGCAGTCCAGATGTTTACAAAGAAAGTAAAAAAACTAAACTATGCCCTTATTGTGTACAACATTTTCCTAAACCATACATTCGTAATCATATCACAACAGCTCATCCTCCAAAAGTCTCACCTGATACTGAAATAGACTCACTTCCGCCACTTCTTGATTTAATATAGCTTAAAAGAAATAAAGCTTCTTCTTCATACTCGTCATCCTCAGGGAGCAACGCGACCGCAAGGATCCATCAGCCGTCGCGCACATGCGCTATGGCCAGATGTCACGTCGTAGTAAAATGAAGATGAATGACAAAATGTCGCGGCAAAGTACAACGGAGACAGACCAAGCGCGGTGAGGAACACTCTCATTGTGATTCAAAAACACACAACAAAATCTAGACTTTACAAAGTATTTTTGTATAATTAATTCAATTTAAAAATTAATTAACAGAAAGCATCTCATGATTATTATTTTGTTAGTGTTCAGTTTATTGTCTTCTAAAATATCTTTTTGTATGGAACACCAATCTCTTCCTGATCATTTGAGTCTAGAATTAACTGACTCAGAAGCAGCAATTGCCTTAACAGCAGCAGACACTATAGCACCAAATGGTGCTGAACAAGATGAAACTAAAGCAAAACATCCTACAAGAAACGCTCAAAAATATTTAGAGTATTTGCAGGCACAGAAAAGTCAATCTGGTGTTAGTTTATGTTGTGAAATTTGCAACACAGAATTGGGCGCTAGACGTAATTTAATAAGACATCTTCAAACAATACATCAAGCAGTAGAGAAAAATATTTTATGCGAACATCCTTCACATGAAGATCAAACAAAGCCTTGTATTTATGCAACATCTAGACAAGATCTCATGGACAGACACTTAAAAAGTAGCCACTCACATTTAAAAATAGATTGCAAATACTGCAATTTATCATTTTATGGCAAACCACGATTTGATTTGCACGCAGAAACATCTAAACACAAAAATGCAGAAAAACTGGCTTTAAGAGTAACTCGTCCAGATGCTCAAAAATTACCTAAAAAGAAATAAATAAGATGATTATTATTTTGTTAGTGTTCAGTTTATTGTCTTCTAAAATATCTTTTTGCATGGAAAACCAATATCCATCTCTTCCTGATGATTTCAGGTTAGCTTTAACTAACGTAGCAATGAGACATGAATTTCTTCTTTTTGATGATTTAGGTCTAGCATTAGTTGGCCTAGAATCAGCAGAAGCTATTTCTGCAAAAGCCCAACCAAGTCAAATTAAACCAGTACCCGGTCAATTTGTTATGCCATCAAAACCAAAGCCTATTCCAAAAAAACATCTTGATGGGTTGCCTCCTGCACGTGTTCTTCCTCCTGCTCCTCAACCTACCCCTTCACCTTTAAAAAGAAATATTTTATCTGCTGAAGACAAGGAAAAAATTGCATCAATCGAAGAAACATTTAATAAATTAATACAAGAAACACCAAAAAAAGAATACCATTGTGCATATTGTGGTCTTTTTTTTATACCCACCAAAAAAAATCCAGACTATTTTATACTCCACAGTTTAAAGGGGCGATACAAATGTCACTTAAAAACCCACAGAAGAAATCTTCTCAATCGCATGGAATACAAACAAAAACACCATTCATGCGAAACTTGTGATAAAAAATTTTCTACTCACGCAATACTTGGTTTCCATAGAAAAACCTGCTCGCAGCTTAAACAAAAATGAGGCTTTGAAATTTACTATCTTTCAAAAGCCTCATTTTTATATATATCGCGTATCTTAACTATTTGGTAAAATACGAAAAACAACTGTTTTGCATTTTGCACATTGACCTTTGTAAGCCTTTCTTTGCTTGCCCCCTTTTGCCTTCATCATCACTTGCTTGCCATCAACTATTGCACATTTTGCTTTACATTTAACACAATATCCTTCCATTGAGTTCTCCTTTTTTTTAAGGTCGATATTTTTAAACTACACAAGTTACCGTATCATACTCTTCTTTTTTAACTCAACAAAAAAAGTTTTCTTGAAATTTAAAAATCAAAAGCTATAGTTAACGCTGGATTTCCACGAGAATCTGTATCAAAGGAAAGTGCAAATCGTTCATGTTTTTTTATATCATTAAAAGTTTTATTTGCAGCAACGCCAAACATAACACCTAATCCAGCTCCAACAAAAACTTGTGATATATAATGCCTATTAGTTGCAACATTTAGCGCCATAACTCCTAGCGTAAAACATGTCAGAGGTACACCCCACCATGGTCCATTTTGTAAGCCCCAGTAGGCTGCTAAATACGCAAACATTGCAGAATGACCTGATGGAATAGCGCCATACAAACGCTGTTTACAATATTCTTCTTTGTACGGTCTTTGCGAAACTTCGTGCTTTACCAATTCCTTTAAAATAATTTTTGAAACATAAACCCACAATAATCCTGTTACAAAAACTTGTGACTTTCGTCGCAACATTTCATCACGAGCAAACCAACTCCATGCTCCAAACAAAAGAAAAGGTATCATGACCGCATCATCACTTGTCGTAAATGCTTGAAGAAATTCACCCGGCGTATTTTTATTTTTATGCAACACAGGAACATAAAATTGTCGATGAACTATATGATCTGCAGGCTTTACCGCTAAATAAAAAGCCATCGTTGCGGTCATAACTTTCATACTGCTTAATTCAAAAACATGTTTCCAAATTTGCCCTGAATCCCAAAAAACATGTTTGAAAAAAATATTGGTAGATTCTGCCGTGATTAAAGAAACAGGATTTATAAAAATACTTTCTCTTGGCTCTTTAGGCGGAAAATTACTATTTTTTTTCTTGCCACACAAAAAAAGCGGCAGGATAATAACAAAAATAATTACTACTTTTTTCACGACCGTCCCTTTTTGGAACAATTTAATTTCTTTTTTATAGTCTAAAAAATTGTAATCAAAAAGGTCAATCGATTTTTCAATTAGACATTAGCAAGAAGGAGTTTTTGT